>OKRW01000002.1_pt1 | contig 298692 bp, 280 predicted proteins | sample 1601151 | NCBI WGS metagenome assembly OKRW01 (sample SAMEA3541471, study PRJEB24748) | human gut metagenome | biome: human gut; feature: human-associated habitat; material: faeces | place: China | collected 2012 | reverse complement strand
CAGGGTTTCCCCCATTGTGCAATATTCCCCACTGCTGCCTCCCGTAGGAGTTTGGACCGTGTCTCAGTTCCAATGTGGCCGTTCATCCTCTCAGACCGGCTACTGATCGTCGCCTTGGTAGGCCTTTACCCTTCCAACTAGCTAATCAGACGCGAGCCCTTCTTACACCGATAAATCTTTGACCCCTATATCATGCGATTCTGTGGTCTCATGCGGTATTAATCGTCGTTTCCAACGGCTATCCCCCTGTGTAAGGTAGGTTGCTCACGTGTTACTCACCCGTTCGCCACTTTCATTTTAATTCCCACCCCGAAGGGCTTTCCTTAAAAATCACGTTCGACTTGCATGTGTTAAGCACGCCGCCAGCGTTCGTCCTGAGCCAGGATCAAACTCTCTATTTAAAAGTTCGTCTGCTCTCGCTGACTTTTTTTGTTACACCTAAATTATTGTTTCTCTTTGTACTCTCAAAGTTCTTATCACTATATGAAATTTTTAATGTTTCACAACAACCATTATATTATACAACATCTCTTTTTGGTTGTCAATACTTTTTTAAAAAATTTTTTATTAAATTTTTACAAAAAAAGTGACCCAGCTCTCACTGGGTCTTTATTATATCAATTATTTTAATGGTTGTCAATACTTTTTTATCTTTTTATTATTATATATTTCTAGAGTTGTCAAACTTATGTGACAAGAAAACTGACCGATGAAAAGCATCACAGAAAGAATGAGTCCTTATTGCAATCTATATCCATTATTTTAAATATATTTTTTTTATATTCGGACTATCAATTTTTATAAAATCTAGCAAATTTTTCTTAAATTTATTCTCGTCATCTGTTATATAAAATATATTATTTTTAATGTTTTCAGATTCTTCATTTAATAAATTATTAAACTCTAAATATTTTTTCATTTCATTGGCAGTTTCTTTTGCCGGATTCACTAAACTTATATCTTTACCAACTACTGCCTTTATTGTATTTTCTAATATAGGATAATGAGTACAACCCATGACAATAGTATCTACATCTTGATTTATTAATTCATTCAAATAATATTTTGTCGTTTCCAATGCTATCTCAGTGTTTGATAATCCTTCTTCCACTATTGGAACAAATAACGGACACGCTTTTGAATAAACTATATTCTCAGAATTCTCACTCTTTATACATTTTTCATAAGCTCCGCTTAAAACTGTCGCATTTGTACCTATTACTCCTATTTTTTTGTTTTTTGTAACATAACTTGCCATTTTGCTTCCGGGAATAATTACACCCAGTATGTACATATCAAATAACTCTTTAAGCATTTCAAGTGCAACTGCAGAAACAGTATTACAAGCTATAATTAAGGCTTTTATATCTTTTTGATTCAAAAATTCAATACATTCTTTAGAAAATCTTTTAATTGTCTCTTCACTTCTGGTTCCATAGGGAACTCTGGCGGTATCTCCAAAATAAACTATTTTTTCATTTGGTAGAATTTTCGTCAATTCCTTGACAACAGTAAGCCCTCCTATTCCGGAATCAAAAACTCCTATTGATCTATTATCCATACTATCTCTCCATTGTTTTTACTATAAAAGTATTCTTATAAATTTTCTTAAAATAATCATAAGCTTTTTTTATGTCCTTATCATCGTTGAAAATCCCAAATACAGTTGGCCCTGAACCGCTCATAAGAGATTTTATACAATTAAATTCATACATCTTATCTTTTATGTTTTGAATTTCAGGACAATATGAAATTGACACTTTTTCCATTACATTATATAAACCTTTAAAAAATTCGTCATAATTTTTATTCTTATATACATTAATAAGTTTATCAATTCTATCACTATTTCCGCTGGGAACTATATTTGAATAGACATACGGCGTAGCAATTTCAACACCGTTATTAACAATCAAAATATCTGTAGTTGGCAAACTATCTAAAATTTCAAGTTCGTCTCCTATTCCTCTAGTTCTCGCAGTTTTTCCGACAAGTAAATATGGAATATCTGCACCAACACTTTTACCTATCTGCTTTTTATCATCTAAGCTCATATTTAATCCTAAAATTTCATCAATCATTTCTATAACAACAGCTGAATTTGTACTACCACCTGCAATACCTGCAGAAACCGGTATATTTTTTTCAATAAGTATTGAAAATCTTTCATTAAATTTATATTTTTCTTTCAAAGCCTTATAAACTTTATAAACCAAATTTTTCTCATCTAAAGGAATATCTTTGGAATTGGAAGTAATTTCGAATTTATCGGAAATTTTAACTTCTACCTCATCATACAAATCTATCATCTGCATAATTCCATCTATATTATGATATCCATCCTGCCTTTTTTCTATTACGTCTAAAATTAAATTTATTTTTGCATAAGATTTTTTTTTCATAAAATCTCCTCTGTTTAAATACTTTAATATATTTTAGACTATTTTACCATAATTTTAATCAAAAGACAAAATTTGCATATCATAAAAAATTTAATTATAAAAAAAGATAAAAACTATTGACTTATTCCTAAAAATGTGGTGTACTTTCTCTAGGTAAAATTTTAGTGCTTAGAATTAAAGATGTTTTACTTTAAAGAATAACATAACCTATATTACTCATTATAATTTTGATGAGTTACTCTCTCCAAATTACGGTGTACCCCCAAATCACCGTAACGATTAAAAGAAAGCTTATGGCTTTCTTTTTTCTTGAGAATTGTTATATTACAAAAAAGTCCTGTTATTAGCAAAATTTTTGATATATTTCTATTTTCCCATAAGAGCAGCGCCTAATGCTCCTGCAAATCTACCTAATTCATGAGTTTCTACTTTTTTCCCCAATAGTTTTTCCAAAAGTTCTACCATATAAGGATTATTTGAAAATCCTCCTGTTAAAAAGTATAAATCCGCTTCATTTCTAAATTTTCTTGTTTGTCCTACAACTTTATTTGCTATTGAATGAACAACCCCGCTAGCAATATCTTCTTTAGCACGCCCTTGACCCATAAGAGAGATTATTTCAGATTCAGCAAAAACTGTACAAGTTGAACTTATAGGTATTGGTGTTCCAATTTTTGATAATTCAAACATCTCATCTAAACTAACTCCAAGTCTATTACTCATAACTTCCAAAAATTTTCCGGTTCCGGCAGAACATTTATCATTCATTATAAAATCACTAACCATACCATTCGATATATTTATAATTTTTGTATCCTGCCCACCGATATCAATTACATCACAATCTCTTTTCAACAAATACATTGCACCTTTTGAATGAGTTGTAATTTCTGTAACAACTCTATCTGCATACGGAACCGAAACCCTTCCATATCCAGTAGCTACAACAAATGAATTATCTACATCAAATCCATTTTCAACTAATTTTTTATAAATCTCTCCAGAAGTTTCTTTACTATTCCAACCTGATGGCATCAATATTTTATAAAGTATTTCATCTTTGTCTTTATCATAAACAACTACTTTAGAAGCAGTTGAGCCTATATCTATTCCTATATTCATTATATCATCTCCAAAAACGCTTCAATTCTGGTTGAAACCTGTCCAACATCAGTCATAGAATAGTCAGATTCTATATACATATAGGGTTTCCTCTTTTTCTCTGTTACAAATTTTTTAACCTTTGTAGATTCTACAGCAAACGTATGACAAGCCTGAAGTACAATTTCAATAACTGCATCTACTTGATATTCATCCATAAGCATATTCAAATCTCTAAACCTTTTTTCATTAGGTGACATAACAGAACAACTTAAGTTAAGATATTTTTTTGCAATTGCATCTATTGGATTATCCATAGTTTCATCAATTAGTTCAAGTTTTTCACGTACTCCTGAACAATTTTCATAAACTACAATGTCAGCTCCTGCTTCCTCAATTTTAGTCAATATTTTTTCACGAATTCCTCCTACCGGGCAACCAGTAATTAAAATTCTTGGTCTTTTGCTCTTCTTACCTTTCAGTTCTTTTTTCCACATTTCGTAAACTTCTTTAGTTTTTTCAACAATACTTTTGTTTTTTTCTTCTCTATTAAAATTAAAACTGAAAGCATCTTGAGTTCCACTCATTGTTACCCCACTTAAAGGTGAGGGGTTTAGCTTTCCCAGTTCAAAAAATTTTCTTAAATTTCTTCTTTCCTGATTTCCCATCTTTATTGTATTCCAAAGTTTTTCTTCAGTTATTTCCACATCAAAAGTTTCTTCCAATTTTCTTTTTAATTTATAAATTTCATTAGTCCAGAGTTTCAATGATAACTCATCATTATTATTTTGAGGTAATTGCATTACATGAACATTTTTAAAATCACCCATAAGTTCATACATCTTTTTCTTTCCATCACAAGTTGTTTCTCCAATTACAATATCAGAAAAATAAAAATATGGACAAGTATCACTTACAGCAAAACCATAACTTGATTTTATCAATGGACAAAGATTCTTAGGCAAATCTCTTTCGGCGTATTTTATAGAATCTTCAGTTGTGGCACATAAGCTAACCGGAATAAGTCCGGCAGCATAAATCACTTCTTGAGGAGTGTATGTACAAAATATACCTGCAACTTTTTGACCAGATTCTTTCAATTCTTTCATCTTTAAAAAACCATTTTTTCTAGTTTCATTAAAATTTTCAAATTTGCTAGGAAGTTTAATTTTAGTTATTTCTTCTTTCATTTTATCTCCTTTCTAGTTTTATAAGTATACACAAAAGCAACTACTTAAATTATATATTATTTACTTTAAAATGTTAAATTATTTTTTCTTATTAAATAATCATTATTCATAAGAAAAACCTATTATAAGCAAAAAAGACAATCCCTTAACAAATCCATCTCTTTTATATATTGAAATGTTATAAGCTTAAATCTTCATCAATATTAAAAACAAAACAGTTTAATAATCACAATAAAAAAAGGTTAAGTATTCTTAACCTTAATTTGTTCTCTAAAAATTCAATCATAGTATTATTTTTTTAAAACTACAATATTATTAAATTCTTTAGAATTTTCCTTTATTTTATTTGTATTTCCTACAACAACAAAAGTATCTTGAGTTAATACTTTGCCTATTATTTCTGAAAGTCCTTTTAAATCTTCTAATCTTGCATTTAAAAGCTCCCCTAGATAGATTTCTAATTCTTTTTCATCTGACCCAGTAATATACATAATCATGGAAGTATATCCTTTATGTTTTGGTGTAAGTAATGGATTAAAATCTTTTACAAGTGAAATTTTAAAACTTTCTAAATCTTCTTCTGAAAGTTCCATTTCTGAAACAAATTTCCCTACTGTTGAAAAAATTTCTTTTGTAGATTTTAAATTAGGATCTCTATAACTGAACATAATTATTTCGCTATCCCTAGTTATACTAAATCCAGCCCCATAAGCTCCGCCTATTGCTCTGATATTATTATGCATATGAGTAGTACTCAAAATTTTGGAAAGTAATGCAAAACTTCCTGAATACTCTATACCGTACTTTTTCATATCCCCCGCAAAAGTAACATAATTTACATCAGATGATGTTGCAATTCCTTCTTTTAAATTTTCTTTTTCAAATGTAAAATCATAAGGAGAATCTTCTATTTTCGAAAACTCTTTTACAAGTTCAACAAATTCTTTTTCTATATTATCAAAATTATCCTCTGTTGTTGTTATATTTACAATTGTTTCGTTTAACTTAAACATCCTATTGTAAATAAATTTCATTTTTTCAATTACATTATCAATTTTTTCATCAAAATTCTCTGCTAAATCTTGAATAAATCTTAAATAATCAATACCTTTAACTTTTTCATCATAATAAGCCTTATTTGAATAATATGATTTTGCTCTGTTTATTCCGTAAAGATGACCAGCTCCGATAACATCTTGTTCTAACTCACCTTTTATAGCTAAAACTTCTTCTTTTATTCTATTCTTATCTGTAAAAATTGTTTCTTTTAGTAAAATTTTAACAAGTTCAGCTGTTTCTTTAAGTTTTTCAGAGAAGAATTTTACACTTACAACAAATTTAGGAATAAATTTTTCCCTATTCTTTGAATTTGTCATTGTTACTATTGAAGTTGAAATTCCTCCACAACGTAAAAATGTTTCAACAGTAAAATCTTTGTATGACATTGATTTTTTGTCTAAAGATTTTAACAGATTTTCAATTAACGACATATATACTATTTCATCTTTTGAGATATGTTTTAAATCAAAACAGATATCTACATAATTAATGCCTGAAGTAAAAATATTATGTTTTAATACTGTTATATCTTCTACTTTATCTATATCATTTGGAATTTTTAAAGTTTCTTTATCAATATCTTCAATTTTTAACTTCGGAATTGTAGCTTTTTGCTCATCAGTACTTTCAGTTTGTTGATATTCAATTAAATTCTTTGTATTTTCAATTATTTTTTCAACTTGAATTTTATTTAAAGACTCTTTATATCTCTTAAGCCACTCTTTTTGAGCTAAATCTTTTTTATCATTAAGTCCAGCACTTGGTGAAAGAACAATAAATGCCTTATGATTGTTATTTAAAATCTTTTCTTCAATAATTCTTTCCAACAATCTATTATTTAGAATTTCTTCTCTAATTTCTGATAAAACATCATCAAAAGCAAGTGATTCCATAGGATTTTTGCCATACAACCAATTCTCGTAGATATGCAACATACATTCAATTCCGGCAGTTGTAGAATTTAAGAGTTCTCTTACTGAAAATTCTGTTCTATTTAAAACCGCAATTAGCTTTTCTTTTTCAATTCCATTCTTAACAATATCTGTTAAAGTTTTTTCTACAACTTCTTTAAACTTATCTAAATTTTCTCTTTCTGAATTTGTAACATAAACTCCAAAACTTGAAAATTTTGTAGATTCCATAGAAATCGAAGAAACATCTTCGCATATATTTTCTTTAAGAAGAGCTTCTTTTAAATATGCACCTTGCATTTCAACCAAAACTTCATTTAATAGCCTAGAAATTATTCCGTCTTTTAATCCATTACTTTCTCCAAAGCAAGAAACATAAGCTAAAAATGTCTTATTTTTAGTATCTTCATCTTTAGAAACTGAATATTCATCAAAGACATTTTTAGTTTTTTCAAAAGGTTTTTGATTTCCTTCAAAATTATCAACTTCTTGTTTTTCAAAATTTGAAAGATATTCTCTATCCAGAAATTCAAGTCTTTCTTCCATATCACAGTCTCCATATAAATAAATATATGAGTTAGAAGGATGATAATATTTTGAATGAAATTCACAAAAATCTTCATAAGTTAGGTTTGGAATTTCATAAGGCTCTCCACCTGATTCTTTAGCGTAAACAGTATCAGGACAAAGAGCATTATTCACTCTATAATAAAGAGTTGTTTCAGGAACAGAATAAGCTCCCTTCATCTCATTATAAACTACCCCTTTGATATTAAGCTCGTCTTCTTCATTTTCAAGTTCATAATGCCAACCTTCTTGCATAAAAATTCTTCTATCAGATTTCATCGCAGGATAGAAAACAGCATCCATATATACATCCATTAAATTTTTAAAATCTTTTTCATTTCTACTGGAAACAGGATAAACAGTCTTATCAGGAAAAGTCATAGCATTTAAAAATGTAGCTGTACTTATCTTTACCATATCCATAAAAGGTTCTTTTGTTTGAAATTTTCTTGAACCCGATAATACACAATGCTCAATTATATGGCAAATCCCTGTGTTATCTGTAGGAATAGTTTTAAATCCGATACTAAAAGTTTTATTGTCATCATCATTTTTCATCAAAAAAACTCTAGCACCGGTTTTTTCATGTTCAAGTAAAATACAGTCAGAATTTACATCCTTTATATATTTTTCTTGAATTAATTTATATCCTTTATACATATTCCCTCCTATTTTGTAATAAATTCCATAACCGCCTCAGCCGTTTTTTCCATATCGGAAATAACTAAATATTCCTCAATCGTATGAATTTTGTACATTCCAACTCCTAAAATTACAGAATGGAATCCATTTTTTAAATAAATATTTCCGTCACAACCGCCACCAATTTTAATTGGTTTTGCTGTAATTCCAACTTTTTTATAAGCATCTAAAACTCTATTTAATAAATTATTTTCGTCAATTTGTTTTAATGGTGGATAATCGTATTTAACTTCGATATTGCATTTAACTTCAAAGTCTTTTGCAGTTTTTTCAAAAATATCTATATAATTATCAACATTTTCTTTTGCTTCATCTTCATTCAAACATCTAACTTCCATTCTGATTTTACAATCTTTAGGAACAACATTTGTAGGAAATTCAGATACGATGCTACCTATATTTGAAGTAGTGTGGTCATTTAATCTTCCAATTTTCATCTTTGAAATAGCACTACTCATAGCTATAATTGCACTTCTTCCTTTTTCAGGCTCAATTCCCGCATGTGCAGAAGCTCCTTCATAATGAACATTTATCTTATACATACAAGGCCCTTCAACAGCTACTAAATCTGATCCACCACCATTATCTAACACAAGCATATCTTTTGCAGGCATAAATTCAGATGGAATTTCTTCCCATTTAATTGATTTTGCTCCCAAAAGTCCAATTTCTTCAGATGGAGTTATAACTGCAAATACATCATTATGTGGTAAATTATTTTCAACTAAATTTTCAAAAGCTTCTAAAATAATTGCAACTCCACCCTTATCATCTCCGCCTAAAGTTGTTTTAGTTCTCGTTTTAACAAGTCCGTCCTCAACATAAACATCTAAATCCTTTGAAGGCTCAACAACATCCATATGAGCAGAAAGAGAAATTGGGTTAAGTTTTTCGTCATCACAATTTTTTTCAAGTTTTGCAATAATTACAGGAGTATTTCCGCCATATTCAGCTGAATGGTCATGTAAAATATATTTAACTCCTAGTTTTTCCAACTTTTCTGTTATATATTTCATAACATTTATTTCGTTTTTTGAAGGTGAGTAAATCTTTACTAAATCTAAAAATGTATTTAAAAGTCTTTCTTTATTCATATTAAATCTCCTTTAACATTTCAATAATTTTTTCCAGTTTCATTCCTCTGCTTCCCTTAACCATAATTAAAGTATCTTCCGAAATGAGTTCTCTAACTTTATTTACGACTTCTTCATTAGTTTCAAAATGGAAAAGGTTGTTGACATTGAAATTTCTATTTGCTCCATTGTAAATCTCTTTAGCCAAATCTCCAATACATATCACATAATCAATCTTATTTCTATCTATTTTTTCTCCTACAGAAAAATGTAGTTTTCTCTCGTTTTCACCAAGCTCCAACATATCGGAAAGAATTAAAATTTTATTTTTGTAGCCTTTCATAGTATAGACAGTTTCAATACAGGAAGTTAAGCTTTGAGGATTTGACTTATAACAGTCATTTAAGATATCAAAACTTGACAAGTGCATAAGTTCCATTCTCATTCCGGTTAATTTTACTCTTGAAAGACCTCTAACAATATCGCCATAATTCATTCCCAAAAGTCCGGCTATTGTTATCGCAACTGAAGCATTATAAATTTGATGTTTCCCAATAAATGGAATACTGTAAGCATATTCTCCGATTGAAAAACTGCTTCCCTCTTCATCCGAACGAATAGGTCTTATGATTACATCCGAATCTTCTCTTGTTCCTATTTTGATAACTTTTTGAGTGATTGTGTATTCTTTTATTACTTCTCTTAAAACTTCATCATCATTATTAAAGATGAACACTCCATCCGGCTTTAACCCTTCTAAAATTTCAAACTTTGCTCTAGCAATATTTTCTTTAGTTCCAAGTTCCAATAAATGACTATCTCCAATATTTGTAATAACTGCAATATCAGGTCTTGCAATATTCGTAAGAGTTTTAATTTCTCCAAAGCGTTCCATTCCCATTTCCAAAACGACAACTTCATCATCTAAGTCCATTTCCATAATTGTTTTTGGAACACCTATTTCATTATTAAGATTTTTTGCTGTATTATGAACTCTAAAATTTTCCTTTAAAATTGATGCTAAAATATCTTTAGTTCCAGTCTTACCGTTTGAACCGGTTATCCCTACAACTTTAGCTCCAGTTGCCTTTAAATAACTACTTGCAAGTTTTTGATATGCTTGTAGAGTATTATCTACAATAATAATTCCGGCATCAAGGTAAGGTGTAGGATGTCTTTTATCCCATAAAGTAGCAACTGCTCCCTTTTTCACGGCATCAAAAGCAAAATTATGCCCATCAAATTTTTCTCCTACAAGAGGAATAAATAAATTGTGTACTTGTATCTCACGAGTATCTGTAGAAACTCCCTCTATAATTTTATCTTTCATACTTGTAGTAACCAAAGTTCCACCAACTATTTTAGCTATAGTCTCCAAAGTTGCTTTTAACATAATTACCCCCTATTTGTTGTCAAAGAATCTTTTTCTTTTTTATTTTCAACGGCAAGTTCAATCAACTCATCTAAAAAGTCACTATAAGTCTTACCAAAAGTTTTCATATACATTGCAGGAGCCATAGAAACAGCAGTCATTCCCGGAATTGTATTAATTTCATTTACGAGCATTTTTCTATCACTATCTCTTACAAAAATATCAACTCTAGCAAAACCCTTACAATTTGTAACTGCATAGGCTCTTTTTGCTACAGATTGAATTTCTTTAATTTCTTCATCAGTTAAATCCCAAGGAATAATATGGTCTGTAGTTTCGTCAAAGTATTTTGCTTCATAGTCAAAAAATTCTCTAGTAACTTTTACACCACCGGGTAAACTAGCTTTCAAAATATTATTTCCCATAACTAAAACTTGAAGCTCATCTCCAATAACAGCCTCTTCAACTAAAACTCTATTATCATATTTAAAAGCTTCAATTAGAGCAGGTTCAATCTCTTCTTTCTTAGTTACCTTTGTAACTCCAACGCTTGATCCCGCATTACAAGGCTTTATAAAAGAAACTTCTCCAATTTTTTCAAGAATGTTTTTGATTTGTAAATCTTTATTTTTATTAAATTCATATTTCGTTACTAAATAATATTCAGGTTGTAAAATTCCATTACCCGCAAAAACATCATTTGCAGTTCCCTTATCCATACAAACAGCAGAGGATAAAACATTATTTCCCACATATGTAAGGTCCATTATATCAAAAAAACCCTGAATAGTTCCGTCTTCAGAAAAAGTTCCGTGCATTGCCGGAAAGAAAATCGCATTTTCATTTACAAAGTCTTTTGCAAAAAAATTTGAAATAGAATCTGCAACATTTCCAAATCCTTCGACAACTAACTCTTTTTCATTTTCAATATTCTTAGTATTTTTTCCCAAGTAATTCCATCTTCCACATTTATCTACATAAATAGGAAATATCTTATATTTTTTTCTATCTAAATTATTTATAACGGACTTTGCAGTTAAAACAGAAATTTCGTGTTCTGTACTCTTTCCCCCGTATAACAAATATAAATTTTTCATAATTAAAACCCCTTCTTTATATTATAAATATCATCTTATAGTATACCATAAATTAGAATATTTTTCATAATTCTATAAAATTTTTTAATCAATATTTATACGAATTCAATTATATTCTCAACATTAGCTGTAACTTATCCTGTTGTGCTTTATATACCAAAAAAAGAAAAAATAGTAAGACAAAATCTAATTTGAATTATTAAACCTTCACAATAAAAAAGTACTGCTTCAAAAACTTGAAAACAAGTAATGAATGCAGTACTTTTTATTGTAATTAAATTAATATATTATCTTCAGTATCCTCTGTAATTCTAATATAAGTACATATTTTTAAAATCCGAACCTATATTACGTAGAAAACTTTTAGCATTTTCTTCTAAGTAATTCTATTTTTTGCATTTATCTATATAAATTAAAAACATCTTATATTTTTCTGTCTAAATTATTTTTAACGGACTTTGCAATTAAAATTGAAATTTCATATTCCGTACTCTTTCTTCAATATATGAAATATAAATTTTTCATAATTTAACACATTCTTTAAAATATAATCTTTAGATTAATATATAACATAAATTCATATTTTTCTCATTGCTCATAAATCATTATTTATCAATAACAATTTGACTTAAATATTGACAAATAACTAAAAATATTATATAATTAAAGTATATAGACATTATATGGAGGTTTATATAAATATGAATAATAGCAAAATAAATAATCCAAATGATATGTATAAATTATTTAAAAAAAATTTTATAAAAGTATTGGACATAAAAGAATATTTTATGGCGGTTATTATAGTAATAGTATTATTTTCTGCATCTATTTTATATTATTATTTCACAAAAAACCATAATAAAGAATATATTTTTTTTATCATACTAGTTATATTACATATTATAATAGAAATTAATTTAACAGTATTTACTAACAATAAAAAAATCAAAGAAAAATCAGAAAAAATAATTAAAGAAGTGTTACAAAATAACTTTGTACAAATAAACTATAAAACAATAACATTACTACAGTCTAATAGCGAAATTTTTAACTATAAAAATTTTTTTAAAAAACCAATATTCCTAATTTTTAAACAAATATTTAGTTTTTTTATAGCTATATTAATAGGTATCTTTTCTGCTATTGTAACCAATATAATAAAATATGAAATTTATAAAAATGATTTTTATTCAAATTTACAAGATGCAATTTATTTTATTTTAAATATATTATTTCTTATTATCAATTTTATTTATATTATATATTTTTTTTACCTCTTAGTTTTATGCATCAATGGAAATTTATTTTTTAAAAAAATATATACTGAGACACTTAACGATATTAATTTTAAATTAAAATTAGAGGAATATAATAAAAATAATGAAGAAAACGTAAAAAAATCAGAAAATAATGTAAATAAAATTAAAGTTAAAATAAATTTCAAAAAAATAAAGAAAATAGATAATGATAAGATACTAAATAATCCAATAAAACAGAAAATATCTTATTTTTATTATCAAAAACAAAATAGATTAAATAATAAAATTAGATAAATATAAAATAATAAACACTAAGTTTTAAACAATATTTATTATATCTAAAAAGGTTGAAAAATAATTTTTCAACCTTGTTTTTTTTCTAATTCTCAATTTCTCTATGTGATATTTTAAATTCCCTATCTCTTGATTTCATAAAATATGAATGTACAAGATATAGTCCAAAGTTTAATATCAGCATCATTATTGCTATATATGTTATTGGATGCAATCTATCAGCTACATCTTTAAAAATTGGCGGTTCTGACAGAAATGCATAGTTACAGTTTGTAAGACTGTTGAAAATTACAATTGCTATATGCAAAATGTTTGTAAAAACAAAAACTTCTGTATATTTTTTGAATGAAATTTCTATTTTTTCTACAAAGAATATATAACAACTTACCCATAGCAATAGAGTATGTCCAACAAAAAAGCTTATCCAAGTATAATGTGGAAATGCAAATTTATCTAACTCCGGTGTCAATAGTGCAACTATTGAGCCTACAAAGCCAAGATAAATCCCGATTCTTTTTGACTTTTCATTATGAAAAAACACCCCGTATATCAAACATATAATCGCAACCCTGCAATCATACAAAGGCAGACTGGTTTCTATCGAAAATGCACCGCTTGTTATATACCAAAAATATAATATAAACTGTTGTAAAAATAATATTGCAACAAAAACTTTTAAAATATTTTTATTGCTATTTTTAAATTTATCTCTATACTTATAAATTATAATTGCTCCTGCAAAAGCAATTATAACAAGCACGATATGAGTAGAACCGTATTTTTCTATGTCATATCCTTCAGGCTTTGACCTGAAAAAATAAATTAAAAAATCTAAAATTCTTTCTAAAAAATTCAAAACTATTCTCCTTTAACAAAAGACCAAGAATTCTTTATCTGTGATCTTAATCTTTCAAAACTCCACTTTTCATTTGTATTTGTAGGGCTATTAGAATCATTTATTATGAACATCCCGTCTTCATCAACTCCAACTAAAACGATATAATGTCCAGTTGAAGAAAAATCTCCCGGTCCTACATTTGCAATTATAGGTCTTCCATTCTTTAACTCATTTTTATAAATTTTTTCATTTGTTGACAACTCTTTAACTTTAATTCCATATTTTTTTGGAATTTCTGTAAAATATTCCCAACCGGTTCCTGATTTTTCAGAATATTCTTCATATTTTGCCAATTCTACAGGAGTAATGGAATTGTCCTTTAAAAGTCCGGAAATAACCATAGCCATTGAAGTTGGACCACAACCATTTATGGCTATATTATCATCAGTATATTTGTTTTGTCCCCAACGTCTGTCCCATTGCAAATAATATGGAATATCTCTTTTAAAATCAACACTTTCTCCGGTAAAATTATCAACTGTTCTATTCTCAAGCTTGTCTTTAACAAAAAGTTTTGCAGAAGGATTTCTATAAAGCAAAGCCAAATAGCTATAGCTTAATTTATCTTTACTTTTTAATATTTCTTGAATATCTGAATCCTCACTATTTTTAAGCCCTTCAAGAACGGTTTTTTCAGTCAAAATATTTGCCTTTTTACCTGTATTAACTTTTGTAGAAAGTTTACTTACATCTATTCCATTAGCATTTAAAGTCTTTGATTTAGTTTCAACCTCTTTTGCTGTATTACCTGCAATTTTGGTTTCTTTTTTAGCAAAAACGAAATTAAAAAATACAAATATTCCAAATGTATACAATACAAGATAAATACCGAATTTAGTTAATTTATTTTGCAAATTGCGATTCATAATCTACTCCGCAATTGCCAACATCTTCTTAGCTTGATCACTTGTAATCAGCGCATCTATCATTTCGGAAATATCTCCATTTAGGAAACTGTCTAATTGATAAATAGTCATATTTATTCTGTGATCTGTAACTCTTCCTTGTGGAAAATTATAAGTTCTTATCCTTTCAGATCTGTCTCCTGAACCGATTTGTGATTTTCTTGCATCAGCAATATCCTTATTCTGTTCCTCTTGATACTTTTCATAAAGTCTTGATTTCAAAATTTTCATTGCCTTATCTTTATTCTTAAGCTGTGATTTTTCATCTTGACAAGTAACAACAACTCCTGTAGGAATATGTGTAATTCTAACAGCAGAGTCAGTTGTATTTACACATTGTCCTCCATTACCGCTAGCTCTGTAAACATCAATTCTAAGATCATTTTGATTTATAACGACATCAACATCTTCAACTTCCGGTAAAACTGCAACAGTTGCAGCAGAAGTATGAATTCTTCCACTTGATTCTGTAGCAGGAACACGTTGAACTCTATGAACACCACTTTCATATTTTAATTTTGAGTATGCCCCTTTACCTTTAACTAAGAAAACAACTTCTTTAATTCCACCGACACCTTGTTCAGAAATACTCATTATTTCTGTTTTCCATTTTTGTTTATCTGCGAACATTCTATACATTCTAAGAAGATCTTCTGCGAAAAGTCCCGCTTCATCTCCACCTGTACCGGCTCTTACTTCCATAAATACATTCTTTTCATCATTAGGATCTTTTGGTAATAACAAAATTTTAAGATCTTGTTCTTCCTTTTCAATACTATCTTCAAGCTCTGAAATTTCTTCCTTAACAAGTTCTTTCATTTCATCGTCTAAACTTTCCTTTAACATTTCTTTATTTTCTTCAAGTTCTTTCTTATGTTTAGAATATTCTCTATATTTTTCAACAATAGGCTTCATATCGCCATGTTCTTTAGCAAGTTTTTGCCAAACATTCATATCTTTCATAATTTCAGGATCTATAATTTTCTTTTCAAGCTCCTCGAATTTTTCAACTAATAGTTCTAATTTATCAAACAAAGTATATCTCTCCTTTTTTAATAACAATTAACTTTAATTTATCTTAACAATTTATTTTTATTTATAATATGTAGCTTTATCAATAGGCATAAAGCTATTAATTATATCATAACTCCTTTACGATAACTTTTTCTATGGTAGTTATGATGAAATATAAGTAGCCTTGCCATAGGGCGCAAAGCTACTTATATTATATCACATATATACACATATTGTAAATTTTTTTCCCTAAAAAATCTGCTATAAAACAACCCGACACATAAGTATCGGGAATGAGATTCTTTTATCTTTATTTAGAAAGTTCTAAATTTTTATTATTTATAGTATAAATTTCATCAGCAATTTCTTCATAAAGCAAATCGTGAGCTATTAAAATCATTATGCTTTTTCTCTTTGTTTCTTCTAGAAAATCTCTTAAAATAGCTTTTGATTCAACATCTAAATTTGCTGACGGCTCGTCAAGTAAAACAATACTCTTTTCTTGCATAAATGTCCTTATCAAAAATAGTTTTTGCTGTTCTCCAAGTGAAAGATTTGCAGGATTTGTTTTAACTTCATAATTTTCATCTTTTGCATTAAATCTTTTCAAAAGATTTTGCATCTTTGAAATTTGTTCTTCTCTTTCTATCTCAGTTAAAACTATATTTTCTCTAACAGTTCCGTTAAACAACATTGCAGGATTATATAAGTAGGAAATATCGTCTTTTTTATCCTCCGATATTCTAAAATATCCACCTTTTTCCTTAATTTGTTTTACGGAATAAACTCCTGCAAGTAAATTTAAAAGCGTAGTTTTTCCTGTTCCATTATCACCTTTTAGAATATAAAGTCCATTTTTAGAAATTGTAAAATCATCTATTTTAAACAATAACTCATCTTTTGCATTTGTAATTTCGACATTTTTAATTTCTATAGGATTTTCTTGTTTTACAAAAAGTTTTGAATAATTATTTTCTTCATTTTCATAGTTTAAAAAATTTCTAATCCTTTCAAAACTTGCTACTGAAGAATTTGCATTTGCCTTTAAATTTGCAATGGACGTTATCGGAGTATAAATCATTTGAGCATATTGTAAAAACATAATCAATGTTCCAATAGTAAAAATTCCTCTATGAACAAAACTTGCCCCCAAGATTAACACTATAAAAGGACTAAGAGTTGAAATAAATTTTGGAAATTCCATATTTAAAATTAAAAATTTATGTTTTGTACCTGTAATATTCCAACGTTTTTCTGCTATATAATTAAATTTCTTAAAAAACAAGCCCCAAGCCTTAAACAACTCAATACTCGTTTTTTTATAAACAACATCTTCTTCTTGCTCAAAAATTTTGTCATTTAATTTCATCTCTTCACTTGCAAGTTTTTCCATTCGATTTTTATTAAAATAATTTCCAAGATAATAAATCGGTATTAATATAAAAGTTATTATTGCAAGTATGTAATTAATTTTTATCAGTATAAGAACTACTAATAAAATCTTTATAGAATCCACTACTAAATCTATTTTTAAATTAATATATGTATAAATTACAGCTATATCATAATTCAAAAGATTCAACACCTTAGCCTTGCTCATCCCCTCATAGTCCGGTGTATTTATCTTAGAAATCTTTTTTACAATTTGTTTTTGATATTTTAAAGCAGTTTTATTACAAAATATCTGATTTAAATAATCACATAAATAGCTAATTCCATGAACAAAAACAGCAAATACAATTATCCCAAATATGTATAAATATAATTTTCCACTGTCCATATTCCCTACATTATCAAGAATACTCTTAAAAATATAAGGAAAAATAAGTGAAATAAAATAAACTCCAAGCGAAAAAATACATAGAAAAATAACACTGGATTTTTTTAACTTAATCGGTAAATCGAATTTTGAATTTTTCATTATAAAATAACTCCTCCATATATAGTATTTATTTACAATTATTACTTCTTTATTATATTAATTTTTTCTCCTGTAAATTCTAAAATGTAGTCATACATTTTTACATTTTCTTCTGAATAATTGTGAGATATATTAATAAAGCCGAAGTTTTTATCATTTAGAATCATTTTTTCAATTATTGAAATTGAATTTTTATCAATATTGCTCATAGCCTCATCAAATACCAAAAAATTACTATTTCTAAGTAATGCTCTTGCAATTATAATTTTTTGTTTTTCACCACCTGAAATTGAAAGATTTAATTCATTCAAATTTTCGTTTCTATTTTCTATAAGCTTTTTATCCAAATTTACTTTATTTAAAATATCATAAATCAAATTATCCTCAATATTTTTAAATAAAGTTATATTTGAAACTATATTTTCATTAAATAGAAACGAATTTTGTTCAACATAGACAATATTTTTTGAAATATCAGGATAATCCTTTATATTTTTACCATTTATTTTTATATTTCCACTATAATTTTCAAGCTCTCCGAACAATAATTTCAAAATTGTACTCTTACCAGAGCCGTTTTGCCCTCTTATGAGATACTTTTTCCCACTTTCAAAAACATTTGAAAAATTGTCTATTATAAACTTATTTTGGTTATAAGAGAAACTTACATTTTCAAATTCAATTTTTTCAACTCTCTCTTGCTTATTTTCTTCAAATTCATGGTCAGACAATGTTTTAAATAAATCATTTTTTACCTTCTTTATAGAAAATACAGTTATCAAATAGCTGGAAATGGTATTAATCGGATATATTAACAACTCTGATAATTGCAATATTGCTATAAAAGCTCCGATAGTTTCTTTTCCACTAATAATTGAACTGATTACAACATAATAAATTAGAAACTGGGATATAAATGAAATTGCCCCCATGCTAATTTCTAGAACTGCATTTTTTATGCTATATCTATAAGCATATTTTTGTTCATCAGATGAAATAGATTCCATTTTATTATTTATATTTTTTTCTACGGAATATCTTTTTATAGTGCCTATTCCCTCAACAATATCATAAAAAGCTGTATTCAATTGTCTTAGTCCTAAAATACTCTTTTCCCTTATTCTTTGCATATCTATCTCAAAAAAATAAGGAATTAGAATTGATATAATATTTGTTCCTAGAATAATAAATGATGCAATAATATTCAATGAAAATAGCAAATACATATACCAAATAATAGATACTGCTTGAAATATAATATGTGGTATTGTTAAATAGTATTCTTCTACAACAGATTCTATCTCATTATTATAAATAGAATAAAGCTCTTGAGGATTTTCTCCCTTTTTACCTTTAAACAAAATTCCTCTGACAAAAAGATTTCTAAGCTTCATGTATAATAATCTTCTATACTTAGCATTCAACAATTTACCAACAAATTCAGAACACAATACTAAAACTATTAGTAGTGCATATTTTACAAAATATCCAAAAATTTTATCAAATTGTTTTTCTGTAATACTATCAGTAATTTCCTTAATTATCATTGGCATATTAGCATTTGAATAAACTGTAAAAATACTAAAAATAACAATTAATATAGAATATAAATAAATATTTTTCTTTAATTTTTTCATAATGACTAATACTCCATAAATTTCAATTATACAAAATAATTTTTCAATATTTTACATAATCATTGTATCATAGTAATTGAGTTTTTTCAACGATTTAATAGTTTCTTATCTTTGTCTATAATATAGCTCTTGAATAAAAAAATAGCTATGCAAAAATTTTACATAGCTTATTTTCTATAAATTTTAAGTGTGGTATTTACATCATAATAGTATATTTGTGATTAGTGTGTTTATACTTTTTATTTTAAATTTAATAAAATAATTATTACTTAAGAAGTAAACGTACTTATTGTATACCCTTTATAATATAAATTATTTATTTTATAAAGATTTCTTCTAAAAATATTAAATCTTAAATCTATTCTTTATCATACTACTTAAATTTTAAATACAGTTTGTTCTTTAATATCAGTGGTTAATGCTTCTAAAGCTAATTTTGTTCTTGAGTAACGTAACTTATATTGTTCTTCTTTACTTGTACTAGGATCTCCTAGTGGATAAGGAATTGATATTGTTGGAACAATTCTATTTGTTCCTACTGTAATAGCAACTGGAACCAAATTACACATTTGAACGATTGGAATTCCTGCCTTTTCAATTTCTTTTACTATCGTTGCTCCGCAACGTGTACAAGTACCTCAAGTAGAAACCATAATACATGCATCAACTCCTGCTTCTTGAAGTTTAGCTAGCATTTCGTGTCCCATTCTCTTCGCTTCGGCTTGTGTAGTTCCAGTTCCCACTGTTGAATAAAAATATTCGTGTAACTCACCAAAAACACCTTCTTTTTTAAGTTCAACCAACACATCCCAAGGAACAATTACATTTGGATCAGCATCTGCCGCTGCAGGGTCAAACCCTGCATGAATAGTTTTAAATTCTCCGCTTTTTAATCTATCCATTGATGAACAGTCATAACGTCCCCATCTTGTTGCTGATGCAGATTGAATTCTGTCAGGATTATCAACTGGAACTATTCCCCCTGTAGTTAATATAGCAATTTTTGCTTTTTTCAAATCTTTTACAGGATTTGCTATTGGCACTAAATCCTTTTTAGGAATTGGAAGTTCTGTAATATATTCTTCTCCTGCAATCTTCTTTAGAAGCATATCAACTCCACGTCTTGCTGCTGAAACGGGTTCTTCCAACCAAACTTGATGTCTAATACCTCTTTCAAAATATCCTTCAACTTTTGCACCTTTTGTTTCTTCTCCTGACAATATTTTATTTACATAAAGAGCCATTTTTTCTGTATCTTTTTTAACAAAAGCTGCTGAGTTTCCACCTTCAAAAATCGGCATCTTATGCTTAAACATTTCTACACCTGGATTTTCAACATGCATTGAAGTTACAACAGGAACATTAAATTTTTCTTTTACTGCTTCACAGATGTTACCACAAGCAACACCATAACGTCCAGCTTGAAATGCAGGTCCTGCTATAAATACATCAAACTCAATTTTTTCCAACATTGCTAAAATTTCATTAATAGCATCTTGAGTATTAGAACCCATGTAATTATCTCCACAAACAACTGTATGAGTTATTTCAGCATCCAATTTTGATTGTAGTGCAATACCGGGACCGACTTTTCCCTCTTTTAATTCTGGCTTGTAATCAGCCTTATCTTCTCCACCAATACCAGCAAAGAATTGATTTATATAATGAACAGCTTTTTTCATATTAACACCCCTTAAAATTCTTTCATAGTTTTTACAGACCATCCTGCAATAGCATCTCCACAGAACATTGCATTATTTTCCATAATTATAGAACCATCTTCTTTTACTGATGAACCTAGAATTTCATCAAAAGGCCATCCTCCTGATAATCCATCTCTCGCAAGAGCTTCAAGTTCTCCAATAACTTTCTTTCTTGGTGGCAACTTAATTAATTCAGAAACATTTCCTGAAGAAACTAATGCATTAGCTTTTTCATCCAAAACTACAAGTGGTTGAGATGCTCCATCACGACCTGTACATTCATTACTGATACCTACAGTTTTAACTCCAATATCTTCTAAAGCTACTATACATCTAATATAGTCAGTATCAGGATTACCATATCCTTCTTCTGTAACTATTGCAGCTTCAGCTCCCAAATATTTTGCTATATTAGACATTATAATTGCTGATCTTTCTTTTTGATCTAAAGCAACATTTAAGTTAGACATTATAACTCCTACAAAGTTAATTGTTTTTCCGTGTTCTTTATATAGTTCTCTGATTGTTGGAAAATTTTGAAAATCATAAGTTGACCATTTTGATGAACAAGGCATAAAACTTCCTGAAATTATAGCTCCATCAAGCACTTCACATGGATTCATAAATGTAGGTACAAAATGATTCATATCCCATCCATAAATTAAATCATTATATCCCATTTCTTCCATTTGTGATTGAGGTTGCATTACCAAAACAACTTTAGGTAAACTATTTATTTTTTCACTTCTATTCAAGACTGGATCAAATTCAAAAACTTCTGTCTCTTCAGGATCTAGTTCTTTTACTGTTTTTCCTAAATATTCTGCAAATTTGTGAGTTGCCCATCTAATTGCATGATTTTTCTTTTGTTGTTCATGTCTTTCAAATTCTTCATCAGTATCTGCAACAATGCAAATGTTAATTAACTGCCCAAATATAGTGTATTTTTGTCCTTCTCCGCACATATCAATCAATCCGTCTCCAAAACTTCCCCAGTGCATACCTACACCAAGAACACTTACACCTTTAAGAGCGTGAAGTTTACCTTCTCCACAAGGAACTACATCTCCTGTTACACCAGGAAATAAAGTTCTTCCATCAACTCTAACACGAGGTTCAACTGCTTCTTTTATAGGAACAATTCTAACATCTTCTCCCGGTTTTGCGATTTCTATATCAACTTCTGTGATATGTTCGTCTTGTAAAATAAATTCACAAGCCTCTTTTTTGTTAATTGTTAAAATTCCGTTTTCAAAGAAAGTTTTATCTCCAAAAACAACATCTTTAACATGAAAATTACCTATTTCTAATTTCATAGAAAACCTCCTTATTTTTAATTACTAAATTTTATTATCTATTACAAACTCATCTGTTTTCAATGCTTTCACAAGGGAATACATACTTAACAACATTATAAATGCAAACGGAAATGCAGCTATAATTGAGATAGTTTGTAACATTTTTAACCCATTTGTTGAACCTATCATAAGTGATAATGCAAGAGCTGACTGAACAACTCCCCAAATTGTTTTCTTTGTATTTGTAGGATTCAAATCTCCTTCTTGCGATAACATCCCTAAAACAAAAGTTGCAGAATTTGCAGACGTTATAAAGAATGTGAACAAAAGGATTATAGCAACAAATGATAGAATAGCTCCAAAAGGAATTTCACTCATTACTATAAAGAATGCAGTTGCTGAGCTTTTACTTGCTTCAAGTAAAACTTTTCCAGCAGTAGAAAAGTCAATTCCTGCAAAAATTGAAAACCAAATAAATGAAACTATTGTAGGAACCAACATAACTCCTGCAATAAACTCTTTTATAGTTCTTCCTTTAGAAATTCTTGCAATGAAAATACCTGTAAATGGGGCCCAAGCTATCCACCAAGCCCAATAAAACACTGTCCAGTCACCAAACCATGAATTTTCTCCAAAAGCACCAACTTCCAATGAATTTTGAATAAAATTTTGAATGTAAAGTCCTGTTCCCTCAACAAAAGTTCTTAGTATCTTAACGGTTGGTCCAAATAGAAACGATCCAACTAACAAAACTACAACCAAAATTAAATTCAAATTCGAAACAGCTTTAATTCCTTTTTCAACACCTGAAATAGCTGTCCAAGTATAAATTAAAGTAATTGAAATAACTAAAATTATCTGAACAATAGGAGTTTCGGGAACTTTGAACATATAATTCAATCCACTGTTGATTTGTTGAGTTCCAAGTCCTAAAGAAGTTGCCATTCCTGCAGCAGTAGCAAATACAGCCAAAATATCAATTATTTTCCCTAATGGACCTCTAACTCCTTTTTCCCCTAATATAGGAATAAATATACTACTTATTAAACCTGGTTTTCCTTTTCTAAATTGCATATAAGCAAGTCCTAACCCTAATATACAATAATTCGCCCAAGGATGAAGTCCCCAGTGTAAAAATGATTTTGTAATTGCAAACTTAGCTGCTTCTTCTGTCATTCCTTTTCCACTTATTGGATTTAGATAATGACTTAAAGGTTCAGATATTCCAAAGAATACTAATCCAATTCCCATACCAGCAGAAAATAACATTGCAAACCAAGATGCATTTGAAAATTCCGGTTTTGAATCATCTCCACCTAACTTTATGTTTTTATACTTACTGAAGAATCCAATCCAAATTGCAAACACAATGAACGAAGTCATAGTAAAAGTGTAAAACCAGTTAAAATTTGTAGATAAAAATTTAAAAGATGCATTACCAGCAGTTTCAAAAGATACTGGACTTAAAAAGCCCCAAAAAACGATTGCTAATGTCAATGCTATTGAAGCATAAAACACGGTATTACTTTTTTTGTTCATTTTTTCCTCCTTTTTCTTTTTTCTATCCTTTAAAATATAATAACTCTGCAGAAATTTCAAACATTTATTCTTAATCATAACAAATCTTTTTAGTTATATTTATTTTATAATCGTGATTATTTTTTAATCTATAATAAATATATCATAAATTTTAATCGTTTGCAATAGATTTTTATAAAAAAAGTAATTTTATTTTTCTATTATTTTATTTTAAACCGATATTAGATTGTCAAAATTTTTTTAATTGCATTGCTTTAAACAATATATAACAATTCAAAAAATATATTTTAATATGATTTTACAAAGTTATTTATTATTAATATATTACTTTTTCTATATACTAATTGATATTATCTTAAATTTATGTTAGAATAATACGGTGTATAGGAGAGAGATAATATGAATGCTTTAGATAAAAAAATGATACAAAAATCTCGAATGGTAAAATATTTTGTTGATGCCACAGTAGATATAATAGAAAGAGACGGCTACAAAAGTGTTACAATAAGAAAAGTCGCCGATATAGCCGGATATAACAGTGCAACTATTTATAATTATTTTGACAACTTAGAACATTTATTATTTTTTGCATCTATGCATTATTTACAAGAATATATAGATGAACTTCCAAGTTATGTGAAATCCGCACATGACTCTAGAGATATATATTTACTAGTTTGGCAATGTTACACAGATTGTGCCTTTAGAAGACCAGAAATCTATTATACGATTTTCTTTTCAAACTTAAGACAAAATTTGGAACAATATGTTGAAAGTTATTATAGTTACTTTCCTTTGGATGTAAAAAAATATCCTAAGGCAGTTAGAGAAATGCTTTTATCCAAATCTATAAAAACAAGAAGTTTCTATTTAATGAAAGATTGCATTGAAGAAAATATAGTTTCAAAAGAAAGAGCGGAGATTATTGACAATTTAGTAATTTGTGTATTTGAAAGTATGCTATTAAAAGTTTATAGTGGAAGTATAGATGCTTCTGTCGCAAAGGAACTTGTAAATAATTATATAATTGAAATATTTGATAAAATGAGATAAGTACTTATCTCATTTTTTATTGTAAAACAACAAGGTTCCCGAAAACCCACCCGATGCGAAGCATCGTGGAAGGGTGGGGTTCTTATTTGAAGCTAACTTTTATACTATATCAATAAGCAGGTTGCTTAGCAACGTGTCCAATCTCTTCTATGATGCTTCACAACAGATTGACACCCACAACCTTGTTATTCCCAATAAAAAAATGAGAGTTAATAAACTCTCATTAAAAATATCATCTTATTTTTTTTCTTCAGTTTTTTCGCCTCTTGATTCTTTTACATTTTTAATATAATTTTCAGCGGCTTTACCTAATTTAATAACTTCAGCTTTATCAATCTTATCTTCTTTAACTTGAGCAATTAAATTAGCATATTTTTTTTCAATACTTTCTTTGTCTGCATCCTTTAAATTAGGAATTTCCAATTCAATAGCTTTTTGAGCTTCCAATGATTTTATAGTTGAATTTTTTTCTTCGTCAGAAGCCTTTTCCATCTTAGGTTCTTCTTTCTTTTCTTCCTTTTTTTCTTCTGCTTTTTTATTTTCAGCCGGTTTTGATTGACAAGCAACCATTGATCCCATTAAAAATATAGCCATAGCAGAAATTAAATATTTTTTAATTTTCATATAAAAACCTCCTAAAAATCTTTATCCATAGTGGATTATACTATAACATATCATTTTTGTCAATGAATTTAACTTATTTTTTCAACTAATTCTACAATTTTATCTACTGAAAATCCTTTTGCTATATCTTCCATATTCAAAGCCATATATTCTATTTTTCTTCTATTTTTATAAAATTTTTTTATTTCCTTTACAACTGCATCAATGCCGTTTGCATAGACTCCAATTTCTTCCTCAACTATAAAATTTTTATTTTCTTCTTCGTGACCCGGAATAAAAAATGGAATTATGAGTGGAATATTTTTAACAATTGCCTCAGTAACTGTAAGTCCTCCGGGCTTTGTAATCAAAATTTGATTTTCTTCCATAAGTCTTGCAATTTCATTTGTATAACCAAAAATCTCAAGTCTATTTTCATCTATAAACAGACTATATTTTTTTTCAAGTTTTTCTTTTAATTCTTCATTTTTCCCGCAGACCATAGTAAGTTTGATGTCATTTGCAATATCCAATATCGGCATAATATATTCAGAAAAATCATTCATTCCTAAAGTTCCAAATATCGTTAAAATATTAAATCCGTCTTTTTTTTCATAATGTCTTTCCTTAAAGCTATCACTTATAGGTATTCCAAAAGCACAAATCCTATCTTGTTTTATCCCGTCGTCAATCATTCTGCCTTTTGTAAATTCACTTGCCACTATATAATAATCTACATAATCGCTAAAATACATCTTATGTGTTATATAATCTGTAATCACTGAAATAAAGGGAACATTATAATATTTTTTTTGCTTTATATGTTCCATAATTCCAATTGCAAAAACATGAGTCCCTATGACTACATTAGGTCTTTTTTCTTCCAAAATAGGTAATATCTTATTGCTCAAAATATTTAAAATCGGTTTTGAAAGGACATTTTGTGATTGAGTTAAATTTGTTCCTTTATATATCAGTCCATAAATTTCAGGAGTCTTAGTTACAATTCCCAAATATCCTCCAACAAGCAAACTGTCTAATTTTTCAGAAATTTCTTTTAATAAATCTATTTCTTCTACATCGAAACCTCTTAGTTCAAGCTTTTCTCTAATATTATTAGCAGCTTTATTATGCCCACCACCGAAAGATGCCGTTAAAATTAAAGCTTTTTTCATTTTACGCCTCACTTTACAGAAAGAGTCGGAAAAATTTTCCGACTCTAAATACTATTCCTCTACTTTTTCAACTTCTTCAGTTTCAGTTTCACTTTCTTTTTCTTCTACTTCATTTGATTCATCATATTCTTTAGTTTCTTCAGATTCATTATGTTCAACAGTTTCTTCTCTTGCAAGTCTTTCTTCTTCCTCCATTGTTTCATAATCAATTTCAATGGATTTATAGACTTTCATACCTGTTCCGGCAGGAATAAGTTTACCTAAAATTACATTTTCTTTCAATCCGATCAACCCGTCCACTTTTCCTTTTATAGAAGCATCAGTTAAAACTCTGGTTGTTTCTTGGAATGATGCCGCTGATAAGAAACTTTCAGTAGCAAGAGACGCCTTTGTGATTCCCAATAATACATTATCAAAAGTTGCAGGAATCTTATCTTCATCTAACATTTGTCTATTAACAGCTTCTACTTCTCTAAACGGAACCAGACTTCCCTCTAGGAAATTAGTATCTCCTGAAGTATCAATTTTAACTTTAGAAAGCATTTGTTTTATAATGATTTCGATATGTCTATCATCGATATCTACCCCTTGATTACGATAAACTTTTTGAACTTCCTTAGTGATGTATTCTTGAACACCTGTTGGACCTTTAATTGCTAAAATGTCATGTGGATTTATAGAACCTTCAGTAAGCATATCTCCCGCTTTAATTTCTTCTCCATCTTTAACTTTAATTCTAGCTCCATAAGGTATTGCATAAATTCTTTCATCACCATCATCGGCAGTTACAACTATATCATATCTCTTCTTATTATCAACTAATTTTACAGTACCGTCTATTTCAGTTATATAAGCAAGTCCTTTTGGTTTTCTTGCTTCAAAAAGTTCTTCAACACGAGGAAGACCTTGAGTGATTCCAACACCGGCAACTCCACCAGAGTGGAATGTTCTCATTGTAAGCTGAGTACCAGGTTCCCCAATAGATTGAGCAGCTATAATTCCTACAGCTTCTCCAATGTTAACTGGATTTCCTGTTGCAAGATTACGTCCATAACATTTTGCACAAACACCATGTTTAGATTTACAGCCTAGAACAGAACGTACTTTTATTTCTGTAATTCCAAGTTTTTCAACTTTTTCAGCTAGACTTTCGGTAATCATTTCATTCTTATGAATTAATATCTCTCCTGTAGTAGGATTTAATACATCTTCAAATGAATGTCTACCTACAATTCTATCCGCAAGTTTTTCAACTATGGCATTTCCATCTTTAAAGTCTCTAGCCAATACATATTCATCTGTACAACAGTCATCTTCTCTAACAATAACATCTTGAGAAACATCTACAAGTCTTCTTGTTAAATATCCAGAGTCAGCTGTTCTAAGAGCAGTATCTGAAAGTCCTTTTCTTGAACCATGAGTTGAAATAAAGAACTCTTGTACAGAAAGACCTTCTCTAAAGTTTGCTTTGATAGGAATTTCTACGATTCTACCAGTAGCAGAACTCATAAGTCCACGCATTCCCGCTAACTGTCTAATTTGGTTAATATTACCTCTGGCTCCTGAGTCAGCCATGATTGAAATACTATTTGTAGGATCTTGCTTTTCAACAAGAATCTTTGTAATATCTTCAGTAGCTTTAGTCCAAACAGAGATTACATATTCATATCTTTCTTGTTCGGAAACTAAACCGTCTCTAAATAATTCTTCATAAACAGCAATTTTCTTTTCTGCTTCTTTAAGAATTTCCCATTTTTCTTCTGGAACTATTACGTCATTCATTGAAATTGAAATAGCTCCAACAGTTGAATATTTATATCCTGTAGATTTAATATAGTCTAATACTTCAGCAGTTTTAATATTTCCATGTTTTCTAAAACATTTATCTACAATCTTACCAAGCATTTTTTTATCTACAAGTCTATCTATTTCTAATGAGAATTTATCTTTACTTCTATCAACAAATCCTAAATCTTGTGGAATATGTTCATTAAATATAAATCTACCAACAGTTGATTTTACGATTTGACTTTCTCCTGTTTCTTCATCTCTATACAAGATATTAACAGTATCATGAATTTTAACATTATTTGTAGAATAAGCCTTAAACATTTCATCATAATCCATAAATGAACGAACAGCTTGTTCTTCAACAGTTCCACTTGTTAAGTAATATGAACCTAATACCATATCTTGTGTAGGAGTTGTGATAGGCTTACCATCTTTTGGTGCTAAAATATTATTTGTAGAAAGCATCAAAAGTCTTGCTTCTGCTTGGGCTTCAGTTGATAAAGGTAAATGCACAGCCATTTGGTCACCGTCAAAGTCGGCATTATATGCAGTACAAACTAACGGATGTAATTTTATTGCTTTTCCTTCAACTAAAACCGGTTCAAATGCTTGAATACCAAGTCTATGAAGAGTCGGTGCTCTGTTTAAAAGCACAGGATGATCTTTGATAACTTTATCCAAGATGTCCCAAACATTTGAATTTAATCTTTCTACATATTTTTTTGCACTCTTAATATTATGAACAATTCCGTCTTCAACTAATTGTTTCATAATGAAGGGTTTGAATAATTCAAGAGCCATTTTTTTAGGAAGTCCACATTGGTGGAATTTTAAATCTGGTCCTACTACGATTACTGAACGTCCTGAATAGTCAACACGCTTTCCAAGTAAGTTTTGTCTAAATCTTCCTGTCTTTCCCTTTAACATATCTGATAAAGATTTAAGCTCTCTATTTCCTGCTCCTGTTACAGCTTTTCCATGTCTACCATTATCTATTAATGTATCCACAGCTTCTTGTAACATTCTCTTTTCATTTCTCATAATGATTTCCGGAGCGTGAATTTCAATAAGTTTTTTCAATCTGTTATTTCTATTTATAACACGTCTATACAAATCATTTAAGTCTGAAGTTGCAAATCTTCCACCTTCAAGTTGAACCATAGGTCTTAAATCAGGTGGAATAACAGGAACGACATCAATAATCATCCATTCAGGTCTATTTCCTGATTTTCTGAAAGCTTCACAAACTTCAAGTCTTCTCGAAAGTCTAATTTTCTTTTGACCAGTTGCATCAACAAGACCTTTTTTCAATTCATCTGAAAGCTCATCTAAATCTATATTTTCTAAAAGCTCTTTAATTGCTTCAGCACCCATTCCAACTCTGAAATTTTCTGCACCAAATTTTTCACAAGCTTCTCCATATTCGCCTTCAGTTAGTAATTGTTTAACATAAAGGTCAGTATCTTTTGCATCAAGAACAACATAATTTGCAAAATATAAGATTTTTTCAAGAGCTCTTGGGCTCATATCTAATATAAGACCCATTCTTGAAGGTATTCCTTTAAAATACCATATATGAGAAACCGGAGCAACAAGTTCTATATGACCCATTCTCTCACGTCTTACTTTAGACTTTGTGATTTCAACTCCACATTTTTCACATACATTTCCCTTGTATTTTATTCTTTTATACTTACCACAATTACATTCCCAGTCCTTTACCGGTCCAAATATTTTTTCACAGAAAAGACCATCTTTTTCAGGCTTTAAAGTTCTATAATTTATGGTTTCTGGTTTTTTAACTTCTCCTCTTGACCAACTTCTTATCTTATCAGGTGAAGCTAAGCCAATTTTCATTGCATCAAAATTATTTAATTCCAACAAGGAGTCCACTCCCTTCCTCTATGTTATTGATCAATATCTTCTTCTATAAATATTTCGTCTTGTTCTACTTTTTCTGAACTGCTTTTTCCTTTTTCATCTTTATCTTCTAAGAAACTAAGGTCAAAGCCATCAAAATCTTCTTCCTTATTTCCAGATTGATCATAAAATGAATCAAAGTCAAAATCTTCTTCCTCTTCTTCTTTGGCATACTCTTCATTTAAAACAAGTTGAGCCTTAATTTCATCGGAATTTTCTCTAAGTTTGATTTCTTCTCCTTCTTCATCAATCAATTTAACATCTAAACATAATGATTGTAATTCTTTCATAAGAACTTTGAAGGATTCAGGAATACCTGGTTCAGGAATATTTACACCCTTAACAATTGATTCATAAGTTTTAACTCTACCTACAATGTCGTCACTCTTAACAGTTAGCATTTCTTGTAAAGTATGACTTGCACCGTATGCTTCCAATGCCCAAACTTCCATTTCTCCAAATCTTTGTCCACCAAATTGTGCCTTACCACCAAGTGGTTGTTGTGTAACTAAAGAATAAGGCCCGATAGATCTAGCATGAATCTTTTCATCTACTAAATGGTGAAGTTTTAACATATACATATAACCAACAGTTACAGGATTGTCAAATTCATCTCCAGTTCTTCCGTCTCTAAGTTTTATTTTTCCTGATTCAGGACAACCAGCAAGCTTTAATGCATCAAGAACATCAATATCACTTGCTCCATCAAATACAGGTGTTGCAACTTTCCAACCAAGTCTTTTAGCTGCAAGTCCTAAATGCACTTCAAGTACTTGTCCGATGTTCATACGAGAAGGTACCCCTAACGGATTAAGAACGATTTGTAAAGGAGTTCCATCTGGTAAGAATGGCATATCTTCTTGAGGCATTATTCTTGAAATAACCCCTTTGTTACCATGTCTACCGCACATTTTATCCCCTACATTAATCTTTCTCTTAGTGGCTACATAAACTCTAACCACTTCATTAACTCCTGGTGGTAATTCATCTCCATTTTTTCTACTATAACATTTAACATCTACAACAATACCAGTTTCTCCATGAGGAACTCTTAAAGAAGTATCTCTTACTTCTCTAGCTTTTTCTCCGAAAATAGCTCTTAAAAGTCTTTCTTCTGCGCTTAATTCAGTTTCTCCCTTAGGTGATACTTTACCAACCAAGATATCTCCTGAATTAACTTCAGCACCAATTCTTATAATACCATTTTCATCTAAGTTCTTTCTCATATCTTCACCGATATTTATAACATCTCTTGTGATTTCTTCAGAACCTAATTTGATTTCTCTCGCTTCACATTCATGTTCTTCAATGTGTAATGAAGTTAAAACATCATCTATAACAAGTTGTTCATTTAACAACATCGCATCTTCGTAGTTATAACCTTCCCAGTTCATAAATGCCATTAAAATATTTTTACCTAATGCAATTTCTCCATTTTCTGTTGAAGGACCATCGGCAATAATATCCCCTGCATTAATTCTGTCATTTTCATTAACTATAGGTCTTTGATTAATTGTTGTTCCTTGATTTGAACGTTTAAATTTAAGTAATCTATATTTATCAACTACATTATCTAAATCTCTTTTAATATGAATTTCATCACTATCAACTTTTGTAACAATTCCTGAATTTTTAGCAATGATAACAACACCACTATCTCTTGCCGCTTTATGTTCTATACCGGTTCCTACAATAGGAGCTTCAGTAACAAGTAGAGGCACTGCTTGTCTTTGCATGTTTGAGCCCATCAACGCACGAGTAGCATCGTCATTTTCAAGGAAAGGAATCATTGCTGTACCAACCGATACAATTTGTTGAGGAGAAACGTCCATAAGTTGAATTGTATCTCTTGGATAAATATCATTTTCTCCATTAATACCACGACCACTTACTCTTTCGTTTACAAAACGTCCATTTTCATCAAGTGGTTCATTAGCTTGAGCAATAATAACTTCATCTTCTTCATCGGCAGTTAAATAAACAATGTCCTTTGTAGCAATTCCATTATTTACAACACGATATGGAGTTTCAATAAATCCATATTGATCAACTCTTGCATAAGTTGTAAGAGAAGTAATAAGTCCAATGTTTGGACCTTCTGGAGTTTCTATCGGACAAATTCTTCCGTAGTGACTTTCATGAACGTCTCTTACTTCGTATCCTGCTCTATCTCTACTAAGACCACCAGGTCCTAATGCTGATAATCTTCTCTTATGAGTAAGTTCTGCAAGTGGATTGTTTTGATCCATGAATTGTGATAATTGTGAAGAACCAAAGAATTCTTTTAAAGACGCAACAAGAGGTCTTATATTAATAAGTCCTTGAGGCGTAGCAAGATCTGGATCTTGAGTTGACATTCTTTCTCTAACAACTCTCTCCATTCTTGATAAACCAATTCTAAATTGATTTTGTAAAAGTTCTCCAACAGCTCTAACTCTTCTATTTCCTAAATGGTCAATATCATCACAAATTCCAAGACCATAGAATAAGTTAAATTCATAACTTACAGTAGCTTCAATATCATCACGAATAATATGAGTAGGAGAAAGCTCTTTAACTCTATTTCTAACAGCTCTCTTAACTTGTGTTTCATATTCTTCGCCTTCATATTCTGATGCAGATTCTAAAATTTCCATCATAACTGGATAATAAACTTTTTCTGAAAGTCCATTGCATGTAATGTCAAATCCTAATTCAAACGCACTAATATCAACAAAATGGTTACCAACAACGATAATCTCTTTATCTTCAACTTTTACATGAACTCTCTTATATCCTGCATTTTCAATTTTTTCAGCAAGTTCTTCTGAAATATAATCTCCAACACTTGCAATTTTTTCCATTTCACCAAATTTATCGGTCTTGAAAATATCTTCAGCTAAAATTGTTCCTATTAACCTATTTCTTAAAGCTAATTTCTTATTAAATTTATATCTACCAACTTTTGCAAGATCATATCTTCTTGGATCGAAAAGTAAATTATGTAATAAACTTTCCCCACTTTCAACAGTAGCAGGATCCCCCGGTTTTAATTTTCTATAAATTTCAAGAATAGCTTCTTGATAACTCTTTGTTATATCTTTTTCCAAAGTAGTATGAAGTTCTTTAATATCTCCGAAATTTTCAACCATTTCTTCATTTGTTTCATATAACAACGCCCTAATCATAGTTGTTATAGGCAATTTTCTTGTTCGGTCAATACGAACACTTACAACTCCGTTTGTGTCGGTATCATATTCTAACCAAGCACCTCTGTTCGGAATTACTGTTGAAGAAAATAACTTATTACCTGACTTGTCAATTTCTTCTCCATAATATACACCCGGACTTCTAACAAGCTGACTTACGATAACTCTTTCAGCCCCATTAATAATAAAAGTCCCGTTGTCAGTCATCAAAGGAATTTCTCCCATAAACACTTCTTGTTCTTTAACTTCGCCTGTATTATTGTTTGTTAAACGAACATCAACTTTTAGAAGTGTAGAATAGTTCATATCCCTATCCTTACATTCTTGTTCTGAATACTTTGGAGCATTTTCTAAACGATAATTTAAAAATTCCAGCTTCATAGCTTCGGAATAGTCTCTAATCGGACTAATATCGTCAAAAACATCTCTAATTCCTTGCTTAATAAACCAGTCATAACTATCAGTTTGAATGGCAATTAGGTTTGGAAGATCCAAAACATTTTGAATTTTTGAATAACTAACCCTTTCTGTGATTCCATACTTTTCAGTATGTGTCATAAAACTTCACCCCTTTGAAAAATTAAAAAAAGATAAAAATACATATTATCCCACTATTACATTATTATCTTTAAATTCTAACAGATTTTCTGTAAAATGTAAAGCCTTTTTGTAAAAAAATCGACTTTTTTATAAAATTTTATTCATAGAGTTATGAATATCAATTCAAAATCAAAAGGCTTTAATCAAATACTCTATCGCGATATAATATAATTGTAAATTATAGATAATACTTTCTACAAATTCAACAAATAATTTTTTTAATACAAATCAGAGAAAAATTTTTATAACAAAAAACTGCTATAAATTATAACAGTTTTTTAAGTTGGATATTATTTATTTAAATTTATTATTTCTATGTTATTTTTTAATCTATAAATTTATATAAATAATATAAAATCAATACTTTCACGACAAAAAATAGTGGTACTAAAATTCTAAATTTCAACTTTTTCGTTTTATGTCTAAATATTTGCATAGATAAAAAAGCTCCGATAGAGCCAAATAAAAAAGCTGATAACAATAAGCTATTCTCTGAAATTCTGTTCTTGCCTTTTATAGCTTTTCTTTTATCAATATAAAATATTGTAAAAGATATTAAATTCATTATAAAAATTATAGAAATCAATAATTTATAGTTGTATAACAAACCGCCCAAAAGCAAATATAATATAAAAAAAATTCTCATATAAACTCCAATACAAAAAGTCGTAACTCAAAAGAGCTACGACCATATTTAATTAGCTTCGATTATATTTTTCAATGTATGCCAAGCAAGAACAGCACATTTAACTCTTGCAGGCATTGTAGAAATATTTTGAAGAGCTATGGCATCTTTAAGTTTTTTTAGCTCATCGCCCTCAAGACCTTCTGTAATCATTGCCAAAAAGGTTTCACAAAGTTCCTTTGCTTCATCTAAAGTCTTTCCTCTTACCAAATCAATCATAAGTGATGTTGAGGCTTGAGAAATAGCACAACCTACTCCAACATAAGAGGCATCTTTGATTATACCGTCTTCAATATCTAATTGTAATGTAATTTCATCTCCACAACTAGGATTATGACCTTTTTCTTCGTGAGTCGGATGTTCCAAATATCTTTTATTTTTTGTATTTCTACTTTCTTCTGTTATTATCTCAGTATAAATTTCTCTAATGTCCAAGATGTAATATTCTCCTTACTTCTTTTAATTTATCAATGAAATATTCTACTTCTTCTTTAGTGTTATAGAAAGAAAAACTCACTCTACAAGTTGCATTTTCATTCAAATATCTATGCAAAGGCTCTGCACAATGATGCCCACTTCTTATTGCAATTCCAAAGCTATCAAGTATTGAAGATACATCATGAGGATGAGCATCTTTTACATTAAAAGCTATTACAGGACATCTATTTTTGTCCTTTGTAGTATAAGTCTTTATGAAATCTAGCTTTTTCATTTCTTCAAAAGCAAAATTCATAAGTTCTCCTTCCAGTTTTTCTATATAATCAAATCCCAATTCTTCTAGATAGTCAATAGCAGAACCTAGCGAAGCAACTGCTCCTACATTTTGTGTCCCTGCTTCAAAACGGCCTGCCGGTAAAAGATATGTTGAATAATCTTCATAAACATATTCAATCATATCTCCTCCATAAAGGAATGGATCCATTTCTTTTAAGAGGTCAAACTTTCCATAAAGCACACCAACGCCCATTGCACTTAACATTTTATGTCCTGAAAAGGCTAAGAAATCAGCATCTAAATCCTGAACATCCAGTTTTTTATGTGCAACTATTTGTGATGCATCAACTAAAACTTTTGCTCCGTTTTTATGAGCGATTTCAATAACTTTTTTGATGTTAGGCATTGTGGCTACTACATTTGATGCAGCAGTTATACATACCAATTTTACTTTATCGGAAATTTTTTCTTCAAAAGATTTCATATCCAATTGAAAATTATCATCAAGATAAATATAGTTAAGTTTAGCACCTGTTTTTTCTTTTAAAAATTGCCAAGTACATAAATTACTATGATGTTCCATAATACTAAGCATTATTTCATCATCTTTTTTTAATTTATTAAGATAACAATAGGCAACTAAGTTAAGCGCTTCACTAGCATTTTTTGTAAAAATTATTTCAGTCGTTCTCTTTGAATTAAGAAAATTCTTAACTTTTTTTCTAGTACCCTCATAAATTTCAGTCGCAGACATACTTAAATAATGACTGCCTCTATGTGGACTTCCGTTTTGATAAGAATAGTAATTTGTTATAGTATCAATAACAGCTTGAGGTTTTTGACTTGTAGCTGCATTGTCTAAATAAATAACTTTTTTTCCAACTTTTTCTTCATTCAAATATGGAAAATCTTTTCTAATATCAAGAACAGTTTTAGTCATATTATACCTCCGAAAGTTTTTTGGACAAAGTTGTATAAACTCTCTTTCTTATTTCTTCATTTTCTATTAAATCAATAGTTTCGGCGAATTTTGATTCCAAAATCAATCTCTTGGCTTCAGATTCACTAAAACCACGACTCATAATGTAAAATAGTATATTTTCATCAATTTTCCCCGCACTCGCTGCATGAATTCCTTCAACATCATCTTCAGTACAAAGCAAAATCGGAACTGCAACATTTTTTATATCATCAGAAAGTAATGTTACATATTCTTCTTCAGATCCCTTTGAAGTTGATGAACCACGTTTAAAGTCAATAGTAACTTTACAAGTCTTTTGAGCTCTATCAGCTAATGCTCCCTTAATCGCCAAATCATAATTTGTAGCACGTCCTCTTTGAGTTGCCACATAATTAAAATCTAATTTTTGTTCGTTTTTGCCGAAATAAATAGAATTTACGTTGACATTTGAATTGTTATCAACGAGATCTCCTATATAGGAAACATAATTTTCTCTGCCTCCTAAATCAACTTGAACAAATTCAACATTTGCATTTTCTTTAACTCTATAATAAACGCTCTGAATGCTCAAAACCTCCAAAGAAAATCTTTGAGAAATGTAAATTTTAACATCACTGTTTTCTTCAGCTTCAATTTCTATAATTGAATGTCTGAACCCTTTAACACTTTCTCTTGAAAAATAATCCAAAGTTAAGTTTAAAGTCGAATTTTCTTCAGCTCTTACCTTTATAACATCGACTAATTGATTATTTTCTTCGTTTAATTCCAATGAAACAACTTTATTTAACGGATTTTCTTTTGTTGAAATAAAATCCATTTTTAGATTTGTAAAGCCTTTTAATTTTTCAGTCAATTCATTTGAAAACGAAAATTTTTCATAAGAAAAATCCAAATTTTTATTTTCACTCTTAATTAAAGAATATTCTTTTAGATTCAGATTAGGTAATAGTACTTCTGTATTATTAACTCTTGTTGCATTCCAAGTATTACTTGGTATAAAATTTCCTCTCATACAGACACCTCCTAACCAATAGTTCCTTCAAGTTCAAGATTAATCAAAGCATTCATTTCAACAGCATATTCCAAAGGCAATTCTTTTGCAATAGGTTCTGCAAAACCTCTTACAATCATAGCTTTTGCCTCTTCTTCAGGAATACCACGCGTCATAAGGTAAAAAATTACATCGTCATCAATTCTACCTATTTTTGCTTCGTGTCCCAAATCAATATCAGATGTTTGAATATTTATAACAGGAATTGTATCTGATTGAGATTCCTGATCCAACATTAAGGATTCACAAGTTACAGTTGATTTACAGCCGGGACAATTAGGTTTTACATCTACAAGGCCTCTATAAATTGCAACTCCATTACCCTTAGATATGGATTTTGAATTTATTGATGAGCTTGTTCTTGGAGCTGAATGAATTACTTTAGCACCGGTATCCAAATATTGATCTTTACCTGCAAAAGTTATTCCGGTAAATTCGCTTTTTGCTCCTTCTCCTCTCAACACACTCATTGGATATAATAGACTTACCTTTGAACCGAAAGATCCTGAAACCCATTCAATAGTTCCATTTTCATCAACAATTGCTCTTTTTGTATTTAAGTTATACATATTTCTTGACCAATTTTCTATTGTAGAATATCTTAAAGTTGCATTTTTCTTTATGAAAAGTTCAACTGCTCCGGCGTGAACATTTAAAACATTATATTTCGGTGCGGAACAGCCTTCGATAAAATGGCAATACGCTCCTTCTTCAACAATGATTAAAGTATGTTCAAATTGCCCTGCTCCCGGTGCATTAAGTCTGAAATATGATTGTAGTGGAATACTTACATTAACTCCCTTTGGAACATAAACAAAAGAGCCACCACTCCAAACTGCATAATGTAGCGCAGCATATCTATGATCTTCAGGTTTTATACAAGTCATAAAATATTCTTTTATTATATCAGGATATTCTCTTACGGCAGTTTCAAAATCTGTATAAATAACTCCTTGTTTCCTCATTTTCTCAGTTAAGCTATGATAAACAACTTCACTGTCGTATTGAGCTCCAACTCCTGAAAGTGCACTTTTATATTCCGCTTCCGGAATACCAAGTGCATCAAATGTTCCCTTAATATCCTCAGGCAACTCATTCCAATCTTCACTCATTTTTGCGTCCGGACGAATATATGTTGTAATCTCATTTATATCAACAGGAGACAAATCAGGTCCCCAATTTGGATTTTTAGATTTTTCAAAAACTTCCAATGCTTTAAGTCTTAATTCCAACATCCAGTCAGGTTCATTTTTCTCTTTGGAAATTTGCATAACAATATCACGAGTTAAGCCTTTTTCAGTTTTTGAAAAATACCTTACTTCGTTTTTTATATCATAGACACCTCTGTCCATTTCTTCTACTTGTGTTTTTTTTCTTTCTGATGTCATAACTACACCTCTTGTTCAACCCAAGAATAACCTTCTTTTTGAATTTTATCAATCAAAGAAGCATCTGATGTTTTAACAATTTTGCCATCATACAAAACATGTACATAATCCGGTTTGATTCTTGATAAAATTGCTCTGTGATGAGTTATGATTAAAATTGATTTATTTTCACTTTTAAATTTTTCAACATTTTCAGAAACAACCTTAACTGCATCAATATCAAGTCCGGAATCAGTTTCATCCAACATTACAAGTGCAGGATTTAACATAACCATTTGTAAAATTTCAGTTTTTTTCTTTTCTCCACCGGAAAAGCCGACATTCAAATATCTTTGAGCATAAGAAGCGTCCATAGTTAAACTTTCCATTTTTTCTTCAAGCTCTCTTTGAAATTCGATAACACTTTCTTTTTCTCCTGTTATTGACATTCTTGAAGCTCTGATGAAATTTGAAACTGTAACTCCAGGAACTTCTTCCGGATTTTGAAAAGACATAAACATCCCAAGCTTTGCCCTCTCATCTGCTCTTAATTCATTTATGTTTTCACCCTTAAAAAATATGTCGCCCTTTGTAACTTCATAATTAGGATGAGCCATAATAGAATTTGTAAGCGTAGACTTCCCCGCTCCATTAGGTCCCATAATGACATGAACCTTTCCTTCAAAAATATCCAAATCGATACCTTTTAAAATCTCTTTATCTCCAACATTAACATGGAGATTTTTTACCTCTAATATTTTCATATATGTTACTCCTTATAGTAGTTTTATTTAGCATAATTGTGATACCCAAAGGGTAGGACAATAAACTAATATGTACAATTTGCCAAATACTAAAGGCTAGAAATTTCTAACTAACAAAATAGTCAAAAGACCATCATCTGAATAAGAAACTATCGCCTCATCAACCATAGAACCTAAAGTATCTATATTTGATATATCACTTGAATTGCTTCCTAATCCTATTAAATTATCATAATAATTTTCAAACTCCGGAAGTCTTGCAGAATTCGAAATTCTATTTAATTCTTCTAAATCTTTCGGTTTTATTTTAACATTCCCCTCAGCAATAACTCTTAGGGAATCTTTTTCTATTTTAAAATCTATTTTTAAATCTTGAACTCTTTTACTAAAATAATAATGTACTAGACCACTAACAATCAACTTTGCACAATTTTCTTCATTTTTTATTGTATTCAAAGATATTCCTCCTCTTTTTTATCAAAAAATCTCGAATTTCTGATTGACTCAAAAATCGGAACTAAAGTTGCAGCAACAAAACCTCCTGAAAAACCATTGTTATAAAGGTTTAAGCCTCCATGCAAGACACCAACACTGGAAACAATTGATACATGGCAGAAGCCTGCAAATATTCCAGCAATAAAACCATACTCTCCAGCAACTGGAGCTAAATTTGTTGCAAATAAAATAGTAACTGTTGCAGAAACACTATGCGGATCATAAATATTTAAAAAGTACGCAATTAATGTTCCTACAAGAATGGGTAATACATTTCTAATATGTTTTCCGAATATTCCAAAACCAAAAATGGTAAATATACCACCAAGAATTGGTCCATTTAAAGGTTGATTCATAATTAACACATAAGTAGTATATATAATTCCAAGTGCAGACATATTAATCATGCTAACACCTCTACCATAAATATTCCCAAAATCAGATGGAGCCCTACCACTATTCTTTAATAAATTTCCTAAATTTTTAAAACTAAATCCATTTAGATAAAATCCCAAAGTGAAAACTATAGTAAAAAATATATACATTATAATTGCAATTCGTAAATTTCCATCACTTACAACATTTACATTTTTTACTTCTAAATTAAAAGATTTAAAAACTCCTTGAATGAAAAGACCAATAACTCCACATGTAAAACCAATATTATATAGGCTGTAACCTTGATGGAAACGTAAAAATGATGCAGAGAGTGCGGGAATAATCATTCCAATAAAAATACCAACTGCATAAGAAATAACTAATCCTTTAAAAAATGGAAGTCCAATCCCAAAACAAATATAACTTACAACAGGACCAAGTGCAGTACCAAACAGACTATTCATAGTCAATGTATTAAATTTTAAACCTTCAATTTTACCATAAAGGTAAACTCCGAAAGTTATCGGAATTGTATTAAATAGATTTTTTCCAAAAAGGGAAAAACCAAAAAGCGTAAAAAGCGCCGCTATAATAGGACCCGTCAATAATTGTTGCCTTCTCCATAACACAAAAGATGCAAGTAACATAAGAAAACCGGCATTTAAAAATGTTGCTCCTATTCCTCCTACCGCCATGTAATCAGTAAGTAGATGACTTGGAGATTTTAAAATATTAATATAACCGTCTAAAATTTCTTTAGGACTGTCAAAAAGAAAGCCAACAGACATCGCTAAAATAGAAAATATAAATATTGCATCATATCTATAATGGTTTTTTACATATATCTTTTCTCTACTCAACACATTTCCTCCAAAATTTTCTCACATATATTGTAACATATTAAAAAAGAAATGTGAATAACTAAAGTACTTAAATATAAAAAAGATTATAAAATTTAGTGCCGACAAAAAAATTATTTATTTTCTTATCGATATTTATTATTAATAACAAGTTTTAAAAAAATATCCATTTTATATAATTATATCTCTTAAAGACGTTTTCGTCGCTAATTAAATTATACAACTTAAGCTACTTTTTTTCAATAAAACTATCTAAAATTTTCTTTTTCCTCTATGTTTTTCCATTAATAAAAATTATGTTATTACTTATATATTGTTTAAGTATATTTTTTTATTATAATATGTTAAAATAGTCTTGTAAAGGAGGATTTTATATGAAAATATATGTAAATAGAATTTTATCTTCAATAAAGGATGAATTTGAAAAGACATCCCATCAAAATGAATATGGAGAAAAGATTTTTGAATTTACTCAAAAAAAGAAAGTTAAAACAAATGGCTCTGTTTTTATACAAAGTTTAATATTTATGCTTATAGTTTCAGCTTTATTCTTCTATATTGCATTACCTATTATAAACTATGCCCATATTTCATTTTACTTTTTTCTTGGCGTAATCGCATTAAGTTTTGTAGGATTTTCTTCATTTTTGGAAAATGTAAAAAATGTAAATGATAAAACAAGTAAGGCTTTTAGAAAGATATTAATTTCAATATTAGTTGCTTCTATTGGTTTTTACGGTTTTGCAACTTTATTATCTTCCCAAGCTTTCAATGCAAAAAGATATTCAAATCTTATTGATAAGCAAGAAGGTATTTTTAAAGATGATGTAAAGCCTATTAATTTTAATCAAATCCCAGTCGTTGACAAGACAACCGCCGAAAGATTAGGCTCAAGAAAACTTGGTGAAATCGGAGGAGATTTGGTATCACAATATGATATTGACCCAACATATCCCCAAATAAATATAAAAGGAAAGCCATTTAGAGTTACTCCTCTTACCTATTCAGGACTTGTTAAATGGTTTGTAAATCAATCAAAGGGTCTTGGATATTATATTTCTGTAGATATGGCAAGTCAAGATACAAAACTTGTAAAACTTGAAAAACCAATTTTTTATAGTTTTTCAGATAAATTAAATAGAAATATAAAAAGACATATTCGTCTTAAAAGACCGACTTATATAATCGGAGAAATAAATTTTGAGATAGATGATGAAGGTAATCCTTTCTGGATTGCATCCGTTCTAAAACCTACTATTAATTTAGTTGGAGGTATGGATGTAAGTAAAGTTTTAATTATAGATGCAAATTCCGGAGAAATTAAGGAACACGATAAAAAAGATGTACCTGCTTGGGTAGATAGAGTTTATCCTGCAGAAATGATTGAAGAGCAACTTGTTTTCAATGGTGTCTATAAAAAGGGATTTATAAATAGATATATAAAACAAACCGGCGTTACAAAACCTACAAAGGGATATAATTATCTATCAATTGGTGAAGATATTTATTTTTATACAGGGATAACTTCTGTTCTTTCAGATAAATCAAATATCGGTTTCGTACTTGTAAATATGAGAACAAAAGAGACAAAATTTTATCCCGTTTCCTCTGCCGAAGAATTTTCAGTTATGGAAAGTGCAAGAGGTAGTGTTCAAGAGAAGGGATATACTTCAACATTCCCTATTCTAATAAACTTAAATAATCGACCGACATATTTTATGAGTTTAAAAGACGGAGCAGAACTTACAAAACTTTTCGCACTTATAGATGCACAAAAATATCAAAATGTTGCTGTAGGTAGTGACATTAACGAAACTGTAAAAAATTATAATAAATTAAATGCAGATTTAATTGATCCAAATGCAGAGAACAATTCATCTGTTGAGAGAACTATAAAAGAAATAAAAGCTGTAAATATTGAAGGAAATACATTCTTCTACTTTACTACAAAGGAAGATAATTTAATCTATATTGCAGGAGTTTCCATTTCAAATGATTTAATTTTCGCAAAAGAAAATGATAAATTTAAAATTTCAGGATATAAAAACGATGACGGTACATTTAATGTTACAGGAGTAAAAAAATAATAAAAAAAGAAAAGCAAGTTGGCTTAACCAACTTGCTTTTTCATATATTGCTATTCTATACTTATTCCATTTGATAAATCAAAAATTGGTATTGCTATTGCAAATACTATAAATGCAACAAATAGAGAAATTAAAATAATTATTACGGGTTGTAAATATTGTAAAATTTTATCAACTGAATAATTTATTTTTGAATCATAGTATTCCGTTGCACTCTCTAGTATTTCAACTAAATTTTCACTGCTTTCTCCTATTGCAAGCATGTTTATAAATGCTGGATTAAAAATCAAATCGTCATTTAAAGATGTTGAAATTAAATTACCGTTTTTTATTTCTAAAATCGCCTTTTCCAAATGTTCTTGTATAAATACATTTCTAGTAGAATTTTTTATTATATCCAAGCTATCAACTATATTTATATTTCCATTAAGCAAGATAGTAAAGTTTTTTGCAATTACTGAAGTTATGTAGTTTTGATAATGTGATTTTATATAATGAATTTTAAATAGTAATTTTCCAAAAAATCTTCTAACTTTATATTTTTTTAAAATTAGTTTTAGAAATATAATAAAAACCAAGATTCCTAAAATAATATAAATATAATTGTATTTAACAAAATCAATGCTCTTAACTAAAAACTTTGTAATAGCAGGTAATTCAATATTGCTATCTTCAAAAATATCTAAAAATGTCGGTATAACATTATTCAAAAGAAAAATTAAAACTATAACTGTAACCGACAATAAAATAAAAGGATAAGTTAATAAACTTATAAGTTTTTGTTTAAGTTTATACTTTTTTTCATAGTACAAAGATAGATATAGAAAAACTTCAGACAGTCTTTCTGAACTTTCTCCAGACTTTATTAAAGATAAAAATAAATTGTCAAATTTATTAACTTTTAAAAAGGAGTTATACAAATCATGTCCCTGCAATAAATTTTCATAAACTTCTGAAAAAATTTTCTTTAAATTTTTATTTGGCGAAGTTTTTGAAAGTAAGTTTATAGTTTCTGCAGTATTAATATTTGATTTTAAAAGAAGTCCTGCTTCTTTTAAAGAAATACTTAAATCTAATAAGTTGTGTTTATTTCCAATTTCCATATTTAAAATATTAAAAACTTTTTCTTTAAAGCTCATTTTAAAATTCTCCTAATGAAAATAAAATTTTATTTACTTCCTCAAAACTCGTTATTCCATCTGCAATTTTTCTTAATCCGTTTTTATATAAACTTTCATTTCCGTTTTTCTTAAAATATTCGTAAAGTCTTACACTATTACAATTTCCATTTATTATTTCTTTTATTTCATCATCTAAAATTAAAGATTCCAAAATTAAAGTTCTACCAATATATCCTCTATTGCAATGTTCACAACCACATTTTTCATAGATATATTCAGGTGTTTCAAGATTATTTTTCTTAAAAATTTCTTTTTCAAAATTTGTTAAATCTCTTTTAATTTTACATTTTGGGCAAAGTTTTCTAACAAGTCTTTGAGATAGAATTGCTATTACCCCCGAAGAAATAACATAATTTTCTATTCCTAAATTCAAAAGTCTTATTATTGCTGAAACTGTATCTGCAGTATGCAAAGTTGTAAAGATAAGATGCCCTGTTATTCCAGCCCTTAGAGCTATATTTGCAGTTTCTCTATCTCTCATCTCTCCAACTAATCCGACTTCAAAATCTTGTCTTAACATCGCTCTAAGACCAGTCTCAAAGTCAAGTCCCAAAGCTGAATTTATATTTATTTGATTTATTCCACTAATTCTAACTTCAACAGGATCTTCCAAAGTAATTATGTTGATATTTTCATTTTGTAATTTTTTTACAAATGAATACAATGTAGATGACTTTCCACTTCCCGTAGGACCACTTATAATTAGAACTCCGTTTGGACTTTTTATTATATTTTCAATTAATTGCCTTTCTTCGTCATATAATCCTAGATTTTCTATGTCAATTTTAAAATTTCCTGCATTTAAAATTCTCATTACAATTTTTTCACCCAAAATTACAGGAACTGATGCAACTCTAATGTCAACTAAATTCCCATTATAATCAAAATCCAGTCTTCCATCTTGTGGCATTCTCTTAATTGTAATATCCATTTTTGAAATAATCTTTATACGAGAAATAATAATTGGGGCATTTAAACTATTTATTTGATAAATGTCAATTAGCTCTCCATCTATTCTGTATCTTATATAAAAATTGTCTTCTCTAGGTTCAAAATGTATATCTGAAGCATTATTCTTTATTGCATTTAAAATAATATCATTTACAAAACTTTCCACATTTTCGATTTTTTCAACAAAATTCTTTTCCATAATTTCCTCTAAACAAATTTTCTTATGGCTTTTGCAACCCCGTCATTTTTATTCGTATCAGTTATATAATCAACATTTTTCTTAACATTTTCCATTGCATTTCCCATTGCAACAGAAAGTCCACAAATATTTAACATAGGTATATCATTTTCTCCATCGCCCATTGCAATAGTTTCTGATATATCTATATTGTTAAGCCTGCAAATTTCTCTTAAACAAGAGCCCTTATCCGTATCTTTTGCCATTAACTCAAGAAAAAATGGAAGAGAAAAAGAAATAGTGTATTCATTCTTTATGGTATCGGTAAATTTATCATCCAATTCTTTTAATACATCATATTCTTGACATATTCCTATTTTCAAAACTTTTTCTTCCAATTTATTATCTTTAATATATTGTTTTACATCTTTAACTCTAGCTATTTTTGGATTTATAAATTTTGAAATAATTTCAACATATTCATCTTTTGAATCTTTGGTAAAAATAAAGTCCTTTAAGAAAACTATAGGTGAAAAACCATTATCTTCAATAATATCTAAAATATCGAAAAGATACTTTTTTTCCAAGCTCTTTACGAATTTTGGAACCTCACTATAAGTTGTAGAAATTAAACTACCATTTAAAGCCCCATAGTAAGTATCTAAATTTAAACTTTTTAAAATTTCTTTAACTGTAAATTCTTCTCTCCCTGAAATAAAAGCGATTTTAACACCTTTGTTCATCGCATAAAATAAGCTGTCTTTAACTTCATCAGATATTTCATGATTTTCGTTAAAAGTAGTGCCATCCATATCAAGCGCTATTAACTTATACATAATTCTCTCCTTTATATAAAAAAGGGACTTCCCAGTCCCTTTAAATCTATTCAACCGTAACAGATTTTGCTAAATTTCTTGGCTTATCAACATCATTTCCCTTAGCCAATGATGCATAATAAGCGATAAGTTGACTTGCAACAATCGAAATTATAGGCATTAAAATTTCTATAGTACCTGGAATTAATATTCTTTCATCAGAAACATCAAGATTATTATCTAATTGAGTTATCTCAAAAACTCTTGCTCCTCTGGCTTTTACTTCTTTTACATTTGAAATAACTTTTTCATACAATCTTTCTTGAGTAGCAATTACAAAAACAGGTGTACCGTCCTCAATCAATGCAATAGTCCCATGCTTTAACTCTCCGGCTGCAAAGCTTTCAGTGTAAATATATGAAATTTCTTTTAATTTCAATGCACTTTCCATAGCAGTATAGTAGTCAAGACCTCTTCCTAAATAGAAACAAGTAGTCTTATCCTTTAATTCCAATGCAATTTTTTTGTAAATTTCTGTATCTTTTAATAATAATTCTATCTTACTAGGCAATTCCTTTAGATGATTAATTATATTCTTATATTCATCGGAAGAAATTGTTCCTAAAATTTCAGCAAATTTCAAAGCAATCATATAAAGAGCTGTAACTTGTGTTGTATATCCTTTAGTACTTGCAACAGCAATTTCCGGACCTGCCCAAGTATAGAATACATTGTCAGATTCTCTAGCTATTGAAGAACCTACAACATTTGTAACACTCAAGATAGTTGCTCCTTTTACTTTAGCTTCTCTAAGAGCAGCTAAAGTATCAGCAGTTTCTCCGGATTGACTGATTATTATAACTAAAGTTTTATCATCAATCATTCTGTCTGAATACCTAAATTCGGAAGCAACATCAACAATTACGGGAAATCTCAAAGCCTTTTCTAAAATTTCTCTACTTACAAGACCTGAATGGTATGCTGTACCACAGGCAACAACATAACATTTATTGAACTTTTTCAAATCTCCTTCTAATAGATTTTCCATTCCATCTAAAGTTAATTTATCATTTTCATTTAATCTTCTGCGGAAAGTTTCTTCAATTACTTTTGGTTGTTCATAAATTTCTTTTAACATAAAATGATCATATCCGTCCTTAGTAGCTGATTCAACGGACCAATCAATATGTTTAATCTCTCTTTTTACAACATTATTTTTTTCATCATAGATAGTATATTTTCCATCTTTAAAATGAATTAAATCTCCATTTTCAAGATAGATAACATCTCTTGTATATTTTAAAACTGCAATAACATCTGAAGCAATATAAAATTCGCCATCTCCAATACCTACAATTAATGGACTTTCTTTTCTTGTTCCGATAAGTTCATTAGTATCCTGTCTTAAAATACCAAAGGCATAACTTCCCTTAACCTTATTTCTCATCTTGAAAACAGTGCTTAAGAAATCTCCATCATCCAAATCTTCCAATAATTGTGGAATAACTTCAGTATCGGTTTCAGATTTAAAAACAAAATTCTTCTTTAAAAGTTCTTCTTTCAAAAGTAAATAATTTTCAATTATTCCATTATGAACAACTGCAAACTTTGAATTCATACTCAAATGTGGATGTGAATTTTCATTTGACGGAACTCCATGTGTAGCCCATCTTGTATGCCCAACTCCAATATTTGAAATTTTATTTTTATATTCACTTTCTAATTTTTCTCTTAAATTACTAATTCTTCCAACAGTTTTAACAACATCTATCTTATTATTATCTAAGAATGCAATTCCTGATGAATCATATCCTCTATATTCTAAAGTTTCAAGTCCATTTAAAATTATATCAATAGCATTTGAACTGCCAATATATCCAACAATACCGCACATAAAATTTCCTCCTAACAATAATTTTACTGCTACTTTTTCACATATATTATCATATTTTGCGATTTTTTTCAAGTCGCAAACTAACTTAGATTGATAAATTTGATAACCTACTATTTTAATGGTAAAATATTTTGATAATTGAATTTCAACAAAAATATAAATAAAAAAAACAGCAAATTATGATATGATTTACTGTCTTCAAATTTATTCTATATTTTACTATTTAATACACTTTTTCAAATACTTCACATACCATAGGAGCTTGTTCATAAAACTCTTTATTGCATTCTTTAAATTCTTCAGTAAAATATTCATCGTGAACTTTTTTCCAATAATCATAACTTCTATCACCCTCACCTTCAAGCCAAGCATGATTAGATGATATTAAATTATAAGCTAAAATCTCGACTACTCTTGTTATTGTAATACATTTTGGTTCTCCTGAACCATCTAAAATAATATTGTATTCACCAACCTTTGGAATATCTTCATCTTCTTCATATAGCTCATAAGCTCCAGTTGTGGCAGTTTTAATTCCCCTATTTACTAAATCAGCTAACTCATCAGCCATTTCTTTTGTGTTTCCAAAACTCCACGCTTCATATTTTGTATCTATAGGAATATTTTTTTCCTTACAAAAATTTTCCCAATATTTTTTAATTTTATGATTCATAATCTTTAACCCCTAAAAGTTATTTTATAATTGCTATTAAATATTCCAAACCGTAAAAATTTCCAGAAGAAATTTCAACAAATGCATCTTTTGGAATTTTTCTACTTACATATACATTATATTCATCAACTTCAAAAAAGTCAAAAACATTAGTATTTTTTGGTATACCAATCGAAACCGACGGTTTTAATTCCGTTGGGCAATTTCAGTTGCTCCAACCTTTAAGCTCAACAATTATATCTCTTTGATTTTCTCTTAAAAGTTTCACAGCTTTATTATTTACAACAACTTTAATAAAAATCACTCCTAACAAAAAAGGCTGAATTAACAGCCTTTTAAACAATTATTCCATTAACTACTAAATTTTCCATAAAAAGAAAACTCATAGTTGAAACATTAACAGTATCATTAACTGCTTTAATTCCATTCATAAGATACACATCAATTCCATCTACATTTTCTAATGTGTATTTTTCTACATCTAAAGGTCTACCTAATGAAGCCATTGGTTTAAAAACAGTACCACTTCAGGAACTACAACCTTTAACATCAACAGTTATAACACTGTTATTTTTGCTATTCAAAAATTTTTTTGCTTTTTCATCAATTATAATTTTCATAATACTCTCCTATAATGTTCTGTAAGGAAAATATACCCATCACAAAAGTTATATAACTTTTTATCAAAATATTTTTCTAATTATATTTTTATAAAGATTATCCATAGGAGCAAAAAATTCTTTATTGTTAAGATAACTTAAATCTCCAGTAATATTTTTAAAAATCATCGTTTCCGCATGTAAAAATTGACTTCTTAAATCAAAATTATCTCTAAAAAATTTATTAACTTTTGCATTTCCATATTTAATATCACCAATAATACAAAATCCCTTACTACTTAAATGACTTCTAATCTGGTGTGTTCTTCCAGTAATAAGCTTTATTTTTAGTAGGCTAAATTCATCATTATTTTTTTCTACATAAATTTCTGTTATAGAGTCTTTACCATTTTTAGAAATAGTCGATTTATTCTTTTCTTCGTCCTTTTCAAGTTTTTCATTAATGACAAAATTTTTCTTAACCTTCCCACTTACAATAGTCTTATAATATTTTTCTATTGAATTTTCTTTTAATCTATTTAACTCTCTAAGCGCCTTTGAATTTTTTGCTCCTATAACAAGCCCTGAAGTATTTCTATCCAATCTGTTAATTATTGCAGGAACAAAAGTCTTTTCAGCTCTTGGATTATAATCTCCCTTTTCAAGTAAATATCCAATCATAAAATCCACCAAATTATTTCCATAATCTTCTTTAGAAGATGCATGTGACAATAAATTTTTAGGTTTATTCATAACAATAATATTTTCATCTTCATAAACAATATCAAGTTTTTTAGAATATGAATATTTCTTTGACTTTGAAACAATCAGTTTTTCCAGTTCTTCTTCATAAATAAAAATATTGATTACATCATTTCCAGCTAAAATATAGTTTGAATCAACCTTTTTCCTATTAACTTTTATCTTTTTTGTTCTCAAAAATTTTTGAATCATAGAAGTACTTGCATTATTCAAATATTTTTTTAAAAATCTATCAATTCTTTGCCCAGAATCATTATTATTAACTTCAATATCTCTCATAAATCTCTCTCTTATCTAAAATTTCAAATCAATTAAAACAAATTATAAACCATAAAATTTTTTATGTCAATGAAAAAACCTCAAAGCTCTAGCCTTGAGGTTTTTAAATTAACTATTTATTTCTTTTTTTATTTATGACAATCATTACTCCAAAAAGTAATGTTGGAACAGTTAGACTAATTCCAGAAATAGAAGTTTTTGGCATTTTTTGTGCTTTCTTAACGTCTTTTTTAACTTCTCTTTTTACTTCACTTTTATTTTCATAAATTACTGCATATTTTGAAAAGTGAGTAGTTGTAAAAGTAACATTTTTATCATCTTGTGTAAATTCAAGCTTTTCCAATTTTCCATCTTCATTTACATAGCAAACTTGTTTAACAGTTTCTCCTTTTCTTTTTTCCAATGTTACCTTATAATTTTGCTTAGGCATTTTTTCAGTACCATTTCCAAGAGTAAAGAAAATATCAAATAAATCTGCATTTTTATTTTTTAAAGTTTCAACTGTGTTTTTATCTAACCTTTTCACAATTAATTTTAATTTAGCATTTAAACCTTCACTTTCAACTGTAACTTTTTCTTTGGAATTTACAATCTTATTTACTTTTTCTTCAGATTTGCTTGGATTTTCATTTGCTATTTCAAACTTTTTCAAATTATCCATAGCATTTTTTAATTCATCTGTCTTTTTTAATGCATATTCCGGAATAGTTTCTTCCAACTCTGCCTTTGATGCAAAGATTACATTTTCAAGATCTTTTTTAGCCTTATTTGATTCTTTACTATTTTCAAATTTAGTATTTTTTAAATATTCAACAGCTTTTTCATATTGAGCTTTAAATTCGTTATAAATATGTGTTTTATCTTCTTTTTCAAGTGTAAATGTCTTATTGTATTTATCAGGATTTGAAGTGTCTGTATCTTTATCGCCTATTTCTCTTTCGACACTTATAACTTTAACATTTCCTTTATCATCAACTGTAAAGTCCATTCCAAAAGGAACTGATTTATGTTTAAACATTTCCATTTTTGAAATTGTTATATTATAAAGTCTTCCAAAGGAGGCATCTTTAGGAGCTTCTCCTTCAAGCATGAAAACAACTTTTCCGTTTTCATCAGATTTTACTTTTCTATATGAAGATAATCTTGGAGAAAGTCTATTAATAGAAAACTCTACTCCTTTTGCAGGAGTTCCATCTTTATATTTAGCATAAAATTCGACCGGAAAAGTTTTAAATTTTTCAGAATCTTTATTAGAACCTCTAAATTCTACAACAGCATCTTCCTTGCTATTTACTTCTTTATCATTAATCTTTGTTATCAAACCTTTTTCATTAGTAGTAAATTCAAAAACTTCAGTTTCAAAAGTCATTGTTTTATCCGCGCTTCTAAGTCTTATTTGATATTTTACATTGCTCTTAAAACCGCTGAACTTAACTTCACCTTTTTCATCTGTTGATTTTTGTTGTACTATATTAGGAATTGGATCAAATTCCATTAATGCAAGAGAAAAATTACTCTTAGGCTTGCCGTCAAATAATACCCTTACTAAAACTTCATTTGAACCTTTTATCTCTTCAGGTTTTTTCTCATCTTCTGAACCAATTTTTACTAAATTCAATTCAACAGACGCCTTTCCATCAATAGTGAATGAATTATCTTGTTCATATACATCTAATTGAATATCTTTCATTGTATAATCATTATTTTTCTTAAGCTTTAATGTATAAATTCCATCAGGAAGTTTTACATTCAACATTGACTTATCAGATTTTACTGTTGTAATAAGTTTTCCGGTTCTTTTATCTAAAATTTCAAATTCATAATTTCCCATTACAACATCTTTATTTTTTCCATTTTGAGTAGTTAACATTATAGTAATTGGAATTTCTTTTGCTTTTTCTTCTGCTTTTTTCTTTGTAAGCATAAAGTTTACAATACTATCATAATTAGCAATTCCATCATCCGTTACTGTGAAACTTACATCTTTCATAGTATATTCATCATCTTTTAACCTAACAGTATATTTGCCTTTTGAAAGTTTTAAATTCAACATGGACATCATACTTTTAACTTCTGTTTTCCCACCTTTTTCATCTAATACTTCAAAAGTAAAATCCTTAGTCATAATTGGACCGCTTTGATCTGAAATAACAAAGGCAAAACTTTGTTTTTCTTGTGCATACGTAATTTTATTATCATTTTCGTGCGCCGAAAATGCTCCTGTTGTAAAAATATTAAATGCTAATAAAACAACTAGAAATTTTTTTAACATTTTTTGATTCATATATATCCTCCTTTATTTTTTTATTATTTTATCATAAAAATGATGTTATAAAAATAACTTACTATAGTCCAATAAAAGTATATCAGTTATTTTTTACAATCTTTAATTTTATTATATTACATTTAATTAATAGTTAATATTGTTTAATTTTTATCTTATATAAAAGTATAAAAACTAAAACATCAAAAAAAATAAAGTATATATATTTAAAACGTTATATTATAAAAATATACATTATGATTATTCAAAGTTTGTTTATTAAAAAAATTCGTTAAATTTTTATTATAGTAAAAATTACAATATCTCACTCAAAAATTCTTCAAATTTTTTTTATTACAAAATTGTAATAATGCTATTTTAAATATTTTGTGTTGCACATTATCCGATAATACTATTGTTTTACAATGAAAAAGAGTAGAACAATCTACTCTCCTTCTGCATTTTTTAAATATTCTCTAACAATATTTTTAATAAGTGCTCGATTTTCAAAAAATGAATTTTTAGCACTTAGTATTTCTATTCCCAAAACTAAACTGTTCATAAAATCTGTTATAAAATTATATTCATTAAAATCAAAAGAAAAACCAAATTTTTTATAAAGTTTATTTAAATCGGAAAAAGTTTCTTCTTTCAATTTCAAGAATAGTCTTTCTAAATTTTCATCGTATTGCTTTTCTTGAAGGAACATAGCGTAAACTTTAGAAAGTTCATTATCATCTAAAATTTTATCCACAATCATTTCAGATACAATATCATATTTATCTAAATTTTTATTAGCTGTCAAAAAATTATCTACTATATTATATCTATATACACAACCATCTTCCATTAAATCATAGAGCATATCAGTAGTACTTTTATAATATCTATAAACTCCACCTTTGCTCAAACCACTCTCTGAAATAACATCTTCCATAGTTGTATTATGAAATCCCTTACGAAGAAAAACATCTTTCGCACAATATCTTATCTGCCATTTTCTCTCCTCTGCAGGTAATCTTTCATTTCGCATATACTCTCTCCCTTGTTTATCCATTATGTAAAATATTAATTTTATAAATAAGAGCCCCTCCCTTCCACGATGCTTCGCATCGGGTGGGTTCCCGGGAACCTTGTTGTTTCACAATAAAAATCCCGCCCTTACTGAATATTTTATGTCGTGGAAGGGCGGGATAATTTATAATTGTCTATTTTTCTGTTTTTGACTCTTCAATAATCTTTTCAGCAATATTTGCAGGAACTTCTTCATATCTATCAAATTCCATTGTAAAGTCTCCTCTTGCTTGAGTCATTGACCTTAAATCTATAGCATATTCAAAAAGTTCAGAATGTGGTGCTTCTCCAATAACAAGTTGAGTTCCATCTTCAAGCATTTCCATACCTAAGACTTTTCCTCTTCTCTTATTTAAGTCACCCATTACATCTCCCATATAACTTTCAGGTATTTTTACTTCCACTTTCATTATAGGTTCAAGTAAAACGGGATGTGCTTGTTCCATTCCTTTTTTAAATGCCAAAGAAGCAGCTATTTTAAATGCCATTTCGTTTGAATCTACAGGGTGATATGAACCATCATAAAGGGTTGCCTTAACATTTACAACAGGATATCCCGCTAAAATTCCTTTTTCAAGACTATCTCTGATACCTTTTTCAACAGCAGGGAAATAATTTCTAGGAACGGCTCCTCCAAAAACTTCTTCTGCAAATTCAAACTCTTCTGCCGTAGGCTCAAATCTCATAAATACATCTCCATATTGACCTGCCCCACCTGATTGTTTTTTATGTTTTCCTTGAACATCCGATTTTCCTTTAATAGTTTCTCTATAAGCAATTCTTAAAGGAACAATATTTGTTTCCACGCCATAAACATTTTTAAGTTTGTCCAAAACTATCTGAAGTTGAACATTTCCTTGTCCACCTATTAAATGTTGTTTAGTTTCTGAATTTCTTTCAGATACGAAGCTAGGATCTTCTTCATGTAACTTATGAAGAGCTTGTGAAATCTTATCCTCGTCATTTTTAGATTTAGGTTCTATTGCAAAATAAAGATTTGGTTTCGGATACTTAATCTTCTTATAAAGAGTTTTGTTTTGCTTATCGCAAATTGTATCCCCTGTTTCAGTCAAAGTAAGTTTTGAAACGGCGCCAATATCTCCTGCAACTATCTCAGATGTTTCTATTTGAGTTTTTCCTCTTAAGAAGAAAAGTCCTGCCGCTTTATCTACCTCATCTTTAGTTGAATTAAAAATTTCTGTATCTTTAGTGATTTTTCCACTCATAACTTTAAAAATAGAAATTCTTCCAATAAATGGGTCAACAATAGTTTTAAAAACAACTGCTGAAAAAGGTTCATTTACAGAAATTTTTCTAACATTATCATCTTCATTTCTAAAACCTCTTTTTGCTCTTTCGTCATTTGGAGCAGGCATATAGTCTGTAATAATATCAAGCAACATATCAATTCCGACTCCTGTTGTAGCTGAACCGCAAATTAAAGGAACAGCTGAACCGCTCAACAACGCACTTGTTACCCCTTTCATAAATTCTTCATGGCTAAATTCTTCTCCATCAAAAAACTTTTCCATAAGTTCATCATCTGTTTCTGCAACAACTTCCACTATTGTATCATAAACATGATTCACTTCTTCAATTCTTATTTCAGGAATTTCAACTTCTTTTCTTTCAAATCCATCATATTCATAAGCTTTTTTATTTAAAACGTCAATAATACCTTTGAAATTTTCGCCTTCGCCTAATGCAAGTGTAAATGGAATAACTTTTTTACCAAAAGCTATGTGTAAATCACTAACTACTTTTGCGAAGTTTACATTTTCTTTATCCATTTTATTTACAAAAATAATTCTTGGTAATTCAATATTTTCAGTATATTTTAAGACCTTTTCAGCCCCTACTTCTATACCGTTTTGTGCATCCAAAACAACCAAAGCCGCTTCTGATGCTCTAAGAGAACTATAAACTTCTCCACTAAAATCAAAATATCCCGGAGTGTCAATTAAATTTATTTTAAAGTCTCTCCATTCAACCGGCGCAATTGCAGTTGAAATAGAAACTCCTCTTGAAATTTCTTCTTTATCAAAATCAGTTACGGTATTTCCGTCCTCAACCTTGCCAAGTCTTTTTAAATTGCCTGTTTTATAAAGTAAAGCCTCACAAACTGAAGTCTTACCACTGGCACTGTGTCCAACTAATGCAAGATTTCTAATCTTTTCTGTCGAATATGATTTCATATTTGATTCCCCCTAACATATTGTAAAATAGATAAATTAATACCTTAAGGATATTATAATATGTAAATGTTTTCAAGTCAAGTTTTTTTATAAAAAATTAAAACAAATCCCCACACATAAAAAAGAGCGGTTATCTTCCGCCCTTAATCTATGCTACTTCATTTACTTTTTCAGCCATTTTCTTTAATAGTCCCGGATGAATTGCATTTGTAGGACATTTATCCGCAGCTTGTAAAAGTAAATCTTCATCTAAACCATGTTTGTAATTTAGAACAGCCAAATTGTTTTCGATAACAAATGCTTCAGGGTATACTCTTGCACACATTTTACAGCCAATACATCCAACTTTACAAGCATTTTTAACAACATTTCCGGCTGAAAAGCTCTTACATTTTACCATAACTGTTTGTTCATAAGGAACTAAATCAATTAAGTTCTTTGGACAGATTTCTATGCATTTATTACAAGCTGTACAATTTTCTTTATTTACAACTGCAATCCCATTTATCATATCTATTGCATTGAACCCACAAACATCTTGACAAGTACCACAGCCTAAACATCCATAAGCACAAGTCTTACTTCCTCCCTGCATCGAGTTGTTTACTCTACAATCTCTAATGCCAGTATATATGTATTTTTCTTTTGCAAAATCTTTATCTCCTTGACACATTACACAAGCTACCATTCTTTGAACTTCGCCAGCTTCCGTTCCTAAAAGTTTTGCAAGCCTTGCAACTAAGTCAGCTCCACCAACAGGACAAGCATTTATTCCTGCAGTCCCTTCTGCAATGGCTTTTGCAAGACCATCACAACCCGGAAATCCACAAGCACCACAGTTTGCTCCAGGTAATTCATTTCTGACTTGTATAACTTTTTCATCTACTTTTACAAAAAATACTTTTGATGCAAATCCAAGTATCAATGCAAATAAAATACCTAAAATACTAAGTAACAAAACCGGTATCATTATATCACTCATAATCTCACCTCTATACTAATCCCGCAAATCCATAAAATGCTAAAGACATAAGTCCAATGGTAATTAATGTAAGAGGAACTCCTTCAAGATTTTTAGGAACTTCTGTTACTTCCAATTTTTCTCTTATAGAAGCCAAGCAAACAATGGCTAATAAAAAACCAAGAGATGCTCCTAAACCATTAAATATTGTTTCTAACAAATTATATTCTTTTTGTATATTTGTAATTGCAACCCCTAAAACTACACAGTTTGTTGTTATAAGTGGTAAGAAAACTCCCAAAGCATTATAGAGATTTGGACTCATCTTTTTAAGTACCATTTCGACAAATTGTACTAAAGTCGCTATTACAAGTATAAACACGATTGTCTGTAAATATTCAAGTCCTAAAGTATCCAATAATGTCTTTTGGATTATCCAAGTTACAGCACTTGAAATTGTAATTACGAATGTAACTGCCATACCCATACCGAATGCAGTTTCAACTTTATTTGATACACCAATCAATGGACAAATTCCCAAGAATTGTCCCAAAACATAGTTATTTACTAAAATTGATGCAACTAAAATTTTTAATATTGTACCCATTAGTTACCTCCTTCTTTTTTAGCATTAACTTTTCTACTTAACATATTAAATCCTGCTACCAAAAGTCCCAGAATAATAAATGCTCCCGGAGCTTGTGTAATAACACCTATACTTACATAACTTTTTCCAAGAATTGGAAATCCTAACCAAGTTCCATTACCCAAAATCTCACGAACACTTGCTAGTACAATCAATGCACAAGTGAAACCAATTCCTTGTCCAATTCCATCTATCATTGATGAAAAAACTGTATTTTTTGATGCAAATGACTCCGCTCTTGCTAAGATTAAACAGTTTACTACTATAAGTGGTATAAAAAGTCCCAAACTATCATATAATGCAGGTATGTAAGCTGATAAAAACATTTGTACCAATGTTACGAATGTAGCTATAATTACTACATAAGCGGGTATTCTCACTTTATCCGGAATAAATTTTCTAAGGCTCGAAATTACAATGTTTGAACAAGTTACTACAAATATTACTGATGAACCCATACCTATTGCATTTACAACGCTTGTTGTTACAGCTAATACGGAACACATCCCAACAAGTTGAACAAGTACAGGGTTATTTGAAAATATACCGTCAAAGAAAATCTTTTTTAATTTCATATTATCCCTCCTACTTTTCAAGTTCTTGTAATGCGTCTATTGCGGCATTTAATCCGTTTAAAACCGCATTGACACTTATTGTTGTTCCTGTTATCGCTTGAATATCATTATCTGCATCCGGATGTAAATTTTTAACTAGATGTTCAGTAACCTTATTTCCGACAACACTTTTCGCATATTCATCAGTTGTTACTCTGCTTCCAAGTCCGGGTGTTTCGCTATGTTTTAAAACTTTGAAACCGACTATAGTTTTATTTTCAATATTTACAGCCATAAGCATTGAAATATCTCCACCATAACCATTTTTTCCTAAAGTCTTAAAAACATAGCCTACAGTTTTATCTGATTTCTTAGCAATCTCTATTTTTTCTATATTTTTTATCTTTGTTTTTATTGTATTAAGTTTTCCTTCTTCAACAGTCTCAAACTTATCTGCATCAGCAAAAACCTCTTTTAAAGCTGCCTCATATTGAGCCTTTTCTCTTGCTTTAATAACCGGAGAAGTAAAACTATTTGCAAATGCAAGAACGAAACCTGCAATTGCAGTAATTAAAAACAATCTGACTGTCAATTTAATAGTTTCTTTCATTACTTTTTAACTCTCCCTTCTCCAAAAACTTTAGGGACACAATATTTTTCCAAAAGTGGTGTTAATATGTTCATAAATAGAATTGAATAACTTACACCTTCCGGCAAATTTCCGAAATTTCTTATAAGCGCAGTTATTATACCACAGCCGATAGCAAAAAATATTTGAGCCTTTCTATTAACGGGAGCTGATACATAATCAGTAGCCATAAAGAACGCCCCTAATATAAGTCCACCCATTAAAAGTTGAATCGGCAATTTTGCTATAGGAGTTCCTGTAAGAGCTAAAACAACCGCAGTTGTGGATATAAATACAAGCGGAATTCTAAGTTGAATAACGCCTCTATACAATAAATATCCGGCTCCGATTAATAAACATATAGTTGAAACTTCACCGATACAGCCTCCTCTTACACCTATGAATGCTTCAAGAAAATTTACTTGAGTTCCTTTTGATAAAGGTGTAGCAAAAGTTGTAGCATCTAGTGAAGAATAAGTTGAGGAATTTATTAAATTTGAAATTCCTGAGTTAGGTGCAACATAATTTGCCATTGCTGTTGGGAATGACGCCATCAATGCAGCTCTTGCAGCAAGTGCAGGGTTCATGAAGTTCATTCCAAGTCCACCATATAATTGTTTAACAATTATAATGGCAAACATACTTCCAAGTGCAACCATCCAATAAGGAATAGTAACCGGTACATTGAAAGCTAAAAGCATTCCGGTAATTACCGCTGAATAATCTTTTATAGTAATTGGTCTATGTGTCAATTTTTCGTAAATGTATTCTGACCCCACCGCAAAAATTACTGATACCAATGTAACTAATAATGCTCTAAAACCAAAGAAATAAATTCCGGCAAGCAAAGTTGGTATCAAAGCTATAACAACATCTCTCATAACAGTACTTACCGTTGCCTCACTTCTTATATGAGGAGACGATCCTACAAATAACTTCATTTGAGGTTCTTCATTACGTCCACCCCTTGCAGGTCTTTCTCTTCTTTCTCTTGTAGGTCTTCCTTCTGAAGCATTACCAGTTTCAGTTGATTTCTCTCTTCTCTCTCTTGCAGGACGCTCTGATCTCTCTCTAGGTTCTCTAGGAGCTCTTTCACGTCTTTCGCTAACAGGTCTTTCTGTTTTTACTTCTTCTCCTGATTCTGAATTTTCTACTGTTTCAGAACTTGTTGATACATCATCAGATGCAACTCTTGAGCTTCTCTCCCTTACAGGTCTTTCTGACCTTTCTCTAGATTCTCTAGGAGTTCTTTCTCTTCTTTCTCTTGCTGGTCTTTCTTTTTTTATTTCTTCTGAAGTAGAAGTTTCTTCAACATTTTCAGTTGCAACCTCTTTTACTTCCTCAATATTTTCAGACACAACTTCATTTTCTTTTATATCTATATCTGTTCCCTTTTCCAATTCAGAAGGGACTTCAACTTTTAAATCTTTTTCGTCCATAGTACCCTCCTTATTCTCTCTTTCCTTTGCCTTGTTTTCTAACTTCAGCTTTCCCGAGTCTGATAGTTTCAACTAAAGGTCTGTTTGACGGACAAATATATGAGCAAGAACCACATTCAATACAATCCATTAAATGTAATTTTTCCGCCTCTCCAACTCGATTTTTCAAGGTATATAGCTGTAAATACAAAGGCTGTAAGTACACAGGACAAATATCAACACATCTACCACATCTTATGCAAGGACTTACAGCTTTAGGTGCGCTTTCTTCCTGAGTCATAAAAAGTAGTCCACCCATAGCCTTTCCTGTAGTAACATTAGGAGTATATTGTGTTTCACCCATCATTGGTCCACCTGAAATAATTTTTCCAGGTTCACTTTCATATCCTCCAATAAATTCTACAATATCAGAAACTTTTGACCCTACTCTAACCATAACATTTTGTGGTTCTTTTAGTGCATGTCCTGTCATAGTAACCAACTTTTCATATAGAGGTTTCCCATGTAAGACAGCATCATTAATTGCAATGGCAGTATTGGCATTTACTACTCTTATACCAACTGCAGAAGTAGAAGCTCCTGAAGGTACAACTATTCCCGTTGTAGCTTGGATAAGTCTTTTTTGATCTCCTTGAGGATATTTAGTCTTTACAACACTTACAGTTACCTCAGGATAAGACTTTGACGCTTCTTTCAACTTGTCAATAGCAAGCGGTTTATTATCTTCAATACCTAAAATACCTTTTTTCGCTCCCATTGCCTTCATTGCAAGTAAAAGTCCCATAACAACTTTTTCAGGATATAATTCCATCATAAGTTGATCACTTGTTAAATATGGCTCACATTCAGCGCAGTTTATTATTATGTAGTCTGTAATTTGTCCTTCTCTAGCTGTCAACTTAACATGAGTAGGAAATCCTGCGCCTCCAAGTCCGACAATTCCGGCTTCTTTTATGGCGTCTATTATGTCTGTTGCGCTTACTTCATCAATAGTTAAATTCTTTTCTTCATATCCCAATTCATCCAAACCGTCATTTTCGATAGTTACTCCTTGACACACAACACCTGTCGCAGTCATAATCTCATCAATAGATTTAACTTTCCCACTAACACTTGAATGTACATTTGCAGAAATAAAAGCTGATGCTTCACCAATTTTCTGTCCAACTTTTACTAAATCATTTTTGCTAACCAAACAAGTAGCGGGTGCCCCTGAGTGTTGTGATAGAGGTATGGTTACTATCTTTGGTACAAAACCAAAATTAATAGGTTTCGAATTAGTCAACTCTTTAAAGTCATGGATATGCTTTCCACCTTTAAAAGTATTCACACTCACCTCATTCACCTCTTTTTATTAGCACAAGTTTTTAAAATCTCTGTATAAACAAAATTAATAACATAAAAAAAATTGCGAGTACAGAAAAATATTTTTTTAAAAACTTGTATTCACAATTATTTTACACCATTTTTACTCCAATGTCAATTTAAAATCGGACAGTAAAATGATTAAAATTTATAAAATGTTTTTAATTTCAATATAGATATTCTTTATTGATTATTTTATTTAACAATAAATATCCGTTAGTTTTTAAATAAAAATTCATTCTATCAATGCTTTGTATCAAATAAATACCTTTTAATCATTGTTTTTTGACCACAAAAAACTCCGTTAGTATAACTAACGGAGTTGGTGCAGAAAAAGGGATTCGAACCCTCACAAGCTTTGCTCACTACCCCCTCAAGATAGCGTGTCTACCAGTTCCACCATTTCTGCATAATTCGGACTTAAAAAGCCCGTTACTAACCTAATCTATTCGGAAATACTTTACATTCCATTTTTTTTGCTGATGGACAAGCTGCACATCCGCCTAAAGCTGTTTCTCTCAACGTTTCAGGTAATGCATTTCCAACTTCATACATTGCTTGGACTACCTCATCAAAAGGCACTATACATTCAACCCCAGCAAGTGCAATATCACTTGCAACAAGAGCATTAATAGTTCCTGTTCCATTTCTTAATGCACAAGGAAATTCTACAAGCCCTGCTACTGGATCACAAACCAATCCCAATACAGAAAGCATTGCAAAGGATGAAGCTGTCAAAGATTGTTCTGGAGTTCCACTATGCAATTCAACTATTGCAGCTGCACTCATTGCCGCTGCTGCACCACATTCAGCTTGACACCCACCTTCAGCTCCAGAGATTGTTGCATTTGTTGCAATAATTCTCCCAATTGTTCCAGAAACTAAAAGTGCCATTAACATTTCATCATCAGTAAAATTATATTTATCTTGTATCCAAGAAAGACTTCCTGGTAAAATTCCTGCTCCACCAGCAGTTGGTGCTGCAACAATTTTTCCCATTCCTGCATTTACTTCTGAAGTTGAAAAACCTCTAGCAATTGCTGTAACCATAGACTCTCCTAAAATACTTTTTCCACTTTGTGCATATCTTAAAATTTTCTTTGCATTTCCCCCAGTTATTTTGAATGGATTGATTTTATCATTCGTTATAACATCAGATGCTGAGGCTTTCATTACTTCATAAGTTTCCCTAAGCATCCCTAAAAGTTCTTCCTCTGTTATACCCATTTCTTCTAGTTGATGTTCTAATGCAATTTCACTAATTTTTTTATTCTTTTCTTTACATAATCGTAATAATTGTGCTCCTGAAGAAATCATATAACCTCCTATAATGGTTTTAAAATCATACATTCCAACATATCTGGCAGCTTACTTATTCTATAAATAGCCATTTCATCAATTCCACCATCAATTTCCATGACTGCAGATGCAACGCCCTCTTCTCTATTCATAACCAAACTACCTATGTTTATCTTATTTTCAGCTAAGATTGTACTTACTTGTGCAATCATTCCGTATCTATCATTATATTTAAGGATTATTGTGTTATAAACACCTCCAAATTTAACGTCAACCCCATTAATATTGGTAATTTCAATGGCCCCACCACCAATTGAAGAGCCTATTACATAAAAGCTCTCTCCATTTGGATCAATAAATTCAGTTTTAACTGTATTTGGATGTGCAAATAACAAGTCCATAGGAACAAAGGAAAAATCTATTCCTCTACTTTTTGCAATATTTAAAGAATCTCTAATTCTTTCATCATCAGTATCAAATCCTAATATTCCACCTACCAAAGCTCTATCAGTTCCATGTCCTTGATATGTATTTTTAAAACTTCCATGTAAATGAAAAATTACTTTCTTTATATCTCTTGCATAAATAATTTTTGCAATTCGTCCAAGTCTACAAGCTCCAGCAGTATGAGAACTTGATGGACCAATCATTATAGGACCAATAACGTCAAAAAGTCCATAGTTTTTCATTATTTTTTCACAACTCCTTCAAAATTATTAAACAAGTCTCCTTGTCTAAAATTATTTTTATCCATTTTTTCTAAAATTTCATCTCTAATTTTCCACCAACTCGTATTCCAATTACAAAATAAACTGTTTTCTTCAGGAACACGACCAAGCAGTCTTTGTAAAACTATTTTTTTATCTAAATTTCTTAAAAAAGAAATAACTAAGTCAATAAATTTTGCCTTACTTATTAATTCTATTTCACCTTTTGAATACATTTCTCCTAAAACTGTATTTTTTACAATATATAGGGAATGTAATTTAACCTCTTCAACTTTGAGAGCAGATAAAATTTTTGCAGACTCTACCATATCCAATTCATCATCCCAAGGTAACCCAACAATAATATGAGTACAAACTCTAAAGCCGAATTTGTGAATTAAATTAACAGCATTTATAAATTCAGCCAAAGTATGACCTCTGTTTAGTTTTATTAAAGTTCTATAATTTACAGTCTGTAGCCCAAGTTCAAAGTCTATTTCTAAATTTCTGTTCTTTTGAAAATTCTTTAAAAATAACAATTGCTCTTCTAAAATGCAATCAGGTCTTGTTGACAGAGAAATCCCAATTATATCATCGTCGACAATACTATCCTCAATCATCTTTTTAAAATCATCTATTCCAAGATATGTATTTGTAAAATTTTGAAAATATACAATAAATTTCTTAGCATTGTATTTTTTTGAAATATAAGCCTTATTTTTCAAAACTTGTTCTCTTACGGACATAGAAATATGACAATTTTCAAAAGAACCACCTTCTTCTCCACAAAAAATACAACCGCCTGTTGCAATATTACCATCCCTGTTAGGACAGCTCAAATTGAGTTTGACAGGTAGTTTATAAACTTTTTCTCCATAAATATCTTTAAGATATTTTGAATATGTTCTATAAAAATCTTCCTCTAACATTGTAATTCCTTCAACGCTTCTAAAACTTTTATAGCGTGGTCTTTAACCTTTACATTCCTAAATTCTTTTAAAATATTTCCCTTATCATCCAAAATAAAAGTGGATCTTACAGTTCCCATATACTCTTTTCCATACATTTTCTTTAATTTCCAAACGTCAAAATACTTCTGAATTGAAATATCTTCATCAGAAACCAACTCGACAGTTAAATTGTGTTTTTCAATAAACTTCTTATGACTGGCAAGAGAATCTTTACTAATACCGATAATAACGGCATCTAACTTTTCAAATTCATCCTTAAGTTCGCTAAATTGAATAGCTTCCAAAGTGCAACCTGAAGTATTATCCTTTGGATAAAAATATAATACTATCTTTTTTCCTTTAAACTTATCTAAAGAAAATTCTCCATCTATTCCATTAAACTTTAAATTACAAGCCATTTTTTTCTCCTAAAACATCTTTAAATAATTTTTTCAACTCGAAATATACTCCATCTTCATTATTTGTAAATTCGGTAATATTGTTGGTCAAAGACTTTAATTCATCAATTCCATTTTTCATCGCAAAACCAATTCCTGAATTTTTAATCATAGATTTATCATTAAACTCATCACCAAAAGATACAACGTCTGAAAGTTCAATATTCTTGCTCTTAAGATAATTAGTTATAGCAACCCATTTATCCGCTTTTTCAGATTGAAATTCCAAAACTTTTTTCCCATTTGGAACAAAATACCTATTTTTAACCAAATTATGTTCATCCTTGAATAATCCGTAGAACTCATCAATCTTTTCCTTTTGATCTAAAAATGCTATACATAAAACAGTTTCTAAAGAATTCATATCAACTTGACTAAAATATCTAATACTATCTGTGGCAATCTTTTTGTCTGCAATATTTTCTTCAAAATGACTTTTTGGAGGTTGCCCGTCTTTTATAGCGAGATGATAGCCGTCGACAAAAGAATCCACATAAACATAAGGATTCATTCCACAATCTAAGGCTTTATTATAAACTCCCAAGAATTTGGAATTATTTATATATTCAACATTGACCAACTTACTGGATTCCTTAAATCTACTCATAGCTCCATTATTTGCACATACCATAATATCTCTCTTTAAAGGTTGTAAAAAGCCTGATGCCATATAAAAATGTCTACCTGTAGCGATTACAACCTCTATACCATTTCCAATTAAATTGTCCAATAATCCAAAACTCCGTGGTGATATTTTTTTGTCATCATCTAACAAAGTTCCATCTAAATCTAAACAAACCGCTTTTAACATAAATACCTCTTTCAAAAAAATAAAGTGCCGATAACGGCACTTCATAGACTAATCCTATTCGTCGTCTTCCTCAACCAAAGCATCAAATGCATCAGAAACTTTTTCGAATTCTTCGTCGTCTTCAATTTCTTCAACTTCAAATTCTCCGTCTTCTTTTTCTATATATTTGCAAAGTAAGATACTTCCATCTTCTTGACTTTGAAGTGCTATATATTCTTTTTCTTCAACTTCAAAAACTCCTATAACTTCAAAAGTCTCTTCTTTTCCATCTTCGTTTTCAAAAACTAATAATTCAGCTTCCATTTCTTCTTCGCAACCACAGCCACAGCCACAACCTTTATTTTCTTCCATTGTGTATGTCCTCCTTAAAATTTTAAAAATTCTAACTTTCTAAATCGATAAAGATACTTCTCATAAAATTATGAAACACATATCTACAATAATGATACCACATTTTTCAAAAAAAACATAGCTTTTTAAAATATTTTTTAAAAAATATTTTATTCACAATTTTTTTATTGCGAAGCAACAAGGTTCTCGGGCACCCACCCGATGCAAAGCATCGTGGAAGGGTGAGGTTCTTATTGATAATGTTAAAATAAACAAATTTTTCCCAATTTCCTACAAAAAATTGAAAGTTATCCCACATTTTTATAAAAGTTATCCACAAAACAAAACCCAAAATATCCACTTATCCACAAGTTATTCAACTTATCCACAATTTTACAAAAACTCTTTACTTTTTTTGTTATCATTTGGTAGCCTATAATATCAATTCTAGGTGATAAATTCTTTCTCTATAAAAAATGTCAAATAAATGAACATTTACAAACTCTCAATACACTATATATTATGTCATTCATTAAATTTCTCATTCTATAATAAAAAAATTAAGGAGCACTTTTTTAATTGTACTCCTCAACTTTAGTTACTAAATTCTTCTATACTTGTTTAGCTATTATATCCTTAACTTTCATAAGTCTTGTAATAGTAGCCCTTTCATTTTCATCTAATTTCATTCTAATGAATTTAATTGTTTCTTCCAAATCAGGAATTGTTCTATACTCAAGAGCATTTACCCTTCTACGAGTCTTTTCAATTTCATCTGCCATTAATTGACAAGCTTTTTCAACTTCTGCAAGTTCTAATAGCTTATCCATTACTGAATGTAATTCTAAAATCGCATCGTCAAGTTCAGAAGAAGTTTGAGCATAACCATAAGGGAATATTGCTCCACTTGATTCTGTTCTGTCAAATTTCATTTTAGGAATATTTACACTCATTACATTTTTTGTTTCAATGGCAACGGATACCTGTTCTTTTGGAAACGCCACAGCTTGTTCCAAAAATTCAGGACTCATAACAGCACTCGCTAAAAGAAAAGATTTAAATGAGTTTGAGAGTTCTTCTTCAACTTCAAGACGAAGTTTTTTGTTTTTTCTAATCATTTCAATAAATCTTCTCATAAGTTCATCTTGTTTATCTTTAAGAAGTTTATGACCTCTTTTAGCAGTTACAAGTCTTCCTTTGAGATTAGAAAGAGCCATACGTGTAGGATTTACATTTAGCTTTGCCATCTATATCTCCCCTTTATTCTGTCTTTCCTAAATATTTATCAATATATTCCTCTCTAATTCTCTTAAGTTCTGTTCTTGGAACTATACTTAATAATTCCCAACCTAAGTTTAAAGTTTCTTCTATCGTTCTGTTAGTATCATATCCTTGGTCAACATATTTCTTATCAAAAGCGTCTGCGAATTTTGCAAAAGCTTTATCTGCTTCTGACAATGCTGATTCACCCAAGATTACTGCCAATTCACGAGCCTCTCTACCTGATGCATAACCAGCATAGATTTGGTTCATTGTATCTGCATGATCTTCTCTTGTCTTTCCTTTACCGATACCTTTATCCTTAAGTCTTGATAATGAAGGAATTACAAAAATTGGAGGTTGAATACCTTGTTTATATAATTCTCTTGAAAGAATAATTTGTCCTTCTGTGATATATCCTGTAAGGTCAGGTATTGGGTGAGTAATATCATCTTCTGGCATTGTTAAAATAGGAATTTGTGTAATGGATCCCGGTCTACCTTTAAGTCTTCCGGCTCTTTCATAAATTGTTGAAAGGTCAGTATATAAATATCCCGGATACCCACGACGTCCTGGAACTTCTTTTCTGGCTGCAGATACTTCACGAAGTGCTTCTGCATAGTTTGTAAGGTCAGTTAAGATTACCAAAACATGCATTCCCTTTTCAAATGCTAAATATTCAGCACAAGTAAGAGCCATACGAGGTGTTGCAATTCTTTCGATTGCAGGGTCATTTGCTAAATTCATAAATAATACTGCTCTGTCTATGGCACCTGTCTTTGTAAAATCATCAATAAAGAATTGAGCTTCTTCAAAAGTAATTCCCATTGCTCCAAATACTACGGCAAATTTTTCTCCACTACCAAGTACTTTTGCTTGTCTGGCAATTTGTGCAGCTACATTGTTATGTGGAAGACCTGAACCTGAGAATATAGGTAATTTTTGTCCTCTAACTAATGTATTAAGTCCATCTATTGTAGAAATACCTGTTTGAATAAATTCTGAAGGATAATCTCTTGATACAGGATTGATTGGAGAACCGTTAATATCAATCTTCATTTCAGGAATAATCTTTGGTCCCTTATCGATAGGATTACCAAGGCCGTCGAAGATTCTTCCTATCATATCTTCAGAAACTCCAAGTTCAAGAGGATGACCTAAAAATCTACAAGATGTATCTCTTAAGTTAATTCCTGCTGAACCTTCAAACAATTGAACCATTGCCTTATCGCCATCAATTTCAAGAACTTTTCCTCTTCTCTTTTCTCCGTTTTGAACTCTAACTTCAACTAATTCTTCGTATTTAACACCTTCAACACCTTCAACAACCATCAAAGGTCCTACTACTTCTTTTACTGTCTTATACTCTTTAAGCATTAGAGTTACCTCCTTCGCTTATTAATTTTTCTATATCAGCTTTAACTGTTTCGAATAATTCATCAAACTTTTCCAATTCATTTTCAGAAATATTTTTACTTCTTGTTATTCCTTCACGAGATTCAATCTTCAAAATTTCATCAAGATACACTCCTGCATCTAAAGCTTTTTTTGCTTCATCATAGAAGCCTAAAATAAGATTTAACATTTTGAATTGTTTTGGAAGAGAACAATAAGTATCAACTTCGTGGAAAGCATTTTGTTGTAAGAAATCTTCTCTTAAAGACTTAGCAACTTCTAGCTTTAACTGATCCGCTTCTGAAAGTGAATCTCTACCTACAAGACGAACAACTTCTTGCAAATTTGATTCTTCTTGTAAAAGTGCCATTGATTGTATTCTATGTGCAGAGAATTTTCTATCAATACTTTCATCCATAAATTTATCCATCTTATCTTGATATAATGAATAAGAATTCAACCAGTTAATAGCAGGGAAATGTCTTCTATAAGATAATGCGTAGTCAAGTCCCCAGAATACTTTTACAATTCTAAGAGTAGCTTGTGAAACCGGTTCAGAAATATCTCCACCCGGAGGAGAAACCGCTCCAATTACTGTTAAAGCACCTTCTCTATCTTCACCTAGACATTTTACATAACCAGCTCTTTCATAGAAGTCTGCAACTCTGGATGCAAGATATGCTGGATATCCTTCATCACCGGGCATTTCTTCAAGACGACCGGACATTTCACGAAGTGCTTCTGCCCAACGAGAAGTTGAGTCAGCCATAAGTGCAACTGAATATCCCATGTCTCTAAAGTATTCTCCGATAGTAATACCTGTATAGATTGAAGCTTCACGAGCAGCAACCGGCATATTTGAAGTATTAGCTATAAGAACTGTTCTTTTCATAAGTGATTGACCAGTCTTAGGGTCTAAAATTTCAGGGAATTCCATAAGAACGTCTGTCATTTCGTTTCCACGTTCTCCACAACCTACATAAACTACTATTTCTGCATCTGCCCATTTAGCAAGTTGGTGTTGAACTACTGTTTTTCCTGAACCAAAAGGTCCTGGAATTGCTGCAGCTCCCCCTTTTGCAACCGGGAAAAATGTATCAATGATTCTTTGACCTGTTACAAGTGGTCTAATTGGATCCAATTTTCTTGAATATGGACGACCACGACGTACCGGCCATTTTTGAATCATATTTAATTCTTTAATTCCATCATCAGTTTCTATTTTACAAATTATTTCATCAACTGTATGATAACCAGGTAAAATTTCAACAATTTTACCACTTACAGCTGGAGGAACCATAATCTTATGTGAAACAACTGTTGTTTCTTGAACTGTTCCGATTATATTTCCCTCTGAAACTTCATCACCAACATTTACTGTTGGAACAAAATCCCATCTTTTTTCTCTATCTAAAGGTGATACACTTACTCCTCTTAAAAGGAAATCTCCTGCTTTCGCTTGTAAAGCTTCAAGAGGTCTTTGTATACCGTCAAACATTTGTTCTAACATTCCAGGTCCAAGTTCAATAGAAAGTGGACTACCTGTTGAATAAACATCATCTCCAGGTCCAATACCTGTAGTTTCTTCATAAACTTGAATTGAGGCTTTATCACCTCTCATTTCTATAATTTCTCCAATGAGCTTATTATCAGAAACTTCAACAACATCATATACGTTCGCATCTTCCATTCCTTCTGCAACTACAAGAGGTCCGGAAACTTTAATAACTTTACCGACTTTCAATATAAGCCCTCGCTTTCTATAATATATTTGATCCAACAGCTTTTTCAACATTCTTGTTGATATTTTCTAAGCCTATATTCAAACTACCTCTGTTGCTAGGTATTAAAATTACTGCTGGAATAACTTCATTGTTATATCTTTGAATAGTTTCGGGAATATCTTTTGCCAATTGCTCAGTAATATAAATAATCCCATATCCTTCTTTTGCTAGTTTGTCAATAATTCTTCTGGCATCATTGCCTTCGATTGCGGTAAAAACATGAACTCCAAGAGCTCTAAAGGCAAGAACAGAATCTTTATCGCCAATTACAGCTATTTTATACATAAACTTCACGCAACCTTTCCTTTATAAATTCAGGAGATAAACCATTGACTTTTCCTACTAAAATAAGTCTTAAATTTTTAATTTCCAATTCTTTAGCAAAAAGAAAGCTAAAAATAACTTCAGCTCCATAGTGGATTGATTTAGTTTTTCTTACTATTTCAATTAAATAGTCATCCATATTTTTTTCAAAACTATTAAGAGAACTAGTATTCCTATATTCATCTACAATTTTTGATAGAACTCTACCAATCTTATAAGCTTTAAACCTAATAGGTAAAACTTCTATATCATCGTAGAACATTCCTAAAATATTTTCAGTTTCGATATCTCCACCTTTTATTAAAACTTTTTCTAAAGTTTCTTTTACTTGATTTTGTTTTCTACATCTTATAAAAGTTCTTAGATTAATAAAATCAATCATTGCTTTAAAATATTCAGAAATCATATCAAGTTTAAATTCTTCAGCCAAACCCAAAACTTTTTTAAAGTACTTTTTATCTATAAAAATGTCAATATCTTGAGGGTCTTTTGTTTTATCATAAAATTCTAAACATTCCTTAAAATCTTTTGACAATCCCTCATCATTTTTCAAGGCTAATTCTCTAAATGTTTCAATACCACTTTCATCTAACATACAATACATTGAGTCAAACTTTTCTTTTAAAATATGCTCTTTTACCAAAACTTTTAAATTGTGATAATCATATTTGCAAGAAAGTATCTCAACTAAAGATTTATCAGGAGAAATTTCCGTAACATCTCTGTATGTTTTATTTAAAACATCGGATAAAACTTCTTCATAGTTTTCAGGTCTATCCAGCTTAGAAATTTCACTTGAATAAGAAGTTTCATTAAGTAGCTTAATAGCATCTTCAAGACTTTTTGCATCAGCCAACCTTTGAAGTTGTTGTTTAGTAAGGAGTTTTTTCTCAGCATAACGAATTCTAACACTTGATTGGATAAAATCTTCTCTATCCATAACACACCTCCTATTAACTAAATAATCTAATTGATACTTCTCGTTCCAAGTCTTCCTTTATTAAATCAATTAAACTTGAAAATTCATTGTTTAAAATTATTTTTCCATTCTTTAATGAAAATCCACTTTCAACAGTTTCTTTTGCAACTTTAATTCCAAATAGCTTTTCTCCTGCAAGTTTTTTTTCACTTTCAGTAAGAATAATTTCACTATCTTCCTTAACATCCAAAGTCTTTAATGAATTTTCAACAAATTTCAAATAATCTTCATGATTTAATGTTTTTAATTTTTCTTTAGTTAATTCAAAAACTTTATTTATCATTTCTTGTTTTGCAACCAAAATCATATCTCTTGCTGTTAAACTTGAGTTTGAAATTATTCTATCTTTTGATTGTGCGCCCTCTACTCTTGCTTTTTCAATAATCTTATCAGCATTTTTTTGAGCTTCACTTTCTGTTTTCCCAACAAGATTCGCAACTTCACTTTTAGCATCTTCTACTATTTTTTCAGATTCATTTTTAGCATCTTGAAGGATTTCATCTATAATATTGTCCAAATTAGACATTCAACCACATCCTTTTTATTTTATTTAATGCTTTTTATTTGAATGCAACGCTTGAAAGTAATAAGAATGACATTGCAAATGCCAAGATTGCGTAAGTTTCAACCATTACTGAAAGAATAATACCTTTAGTTTGATGTTCTTCATTTTTAGCTAAGATATTAATACCTGCAACAGCAACTTTTGCTTGATAATAAGCTGATTTCAAACCTACAATACCAACAGGTAGTGAAACCATAACATAGTACAAACCTTCAATTAGGCTCATATCTACTCTTAATTTAAACATGATGAAAAGACCTATTACAAATCCGTAAAGTCCTTGTGTACCCGGCAATAATTGCAATACCATTGCCTTACCAAATTTTTCAGGTTCATCAATAACCAATCCTGCAGCAGCTTCTCCTGCCATTTGAACACCTCTTGCAGAACCAAGTCCCGCTAGTAATACAGCAAGTGCCGCTCCTAATATACCAAATACAACTCCGCCATTTTGTGCTAATACAGCCATAAATTCTTTCATTACAAAATCTCCTTTTCGTTTGTTTTTTATTTTTTTATTTTAGAATTATTTTACTTCTATATATTTGTTATCACTTCTAAATTTCTTAAATGCTTTTCCTCCACCTTCGTAAAATTTACTGAAAAATTCTACATACATAAGTCTTGAAGTATGAACATAAGCTGATAGAAAACTTAAGAATATATTAAACATTTGAGCAAATACAAAAACTATCACTCCAAAAATTATTCCTACAATTCCTCCGCTTACAAGCATTTTTACAATTATGTTGATTGCAACTGCAATAAAACCGCCTGCAAGTCCAAGTGCCATAAGTCTAAGATATGAAACAAAATCTCCAATATATGATGTTATTCCATAAAGTGAATACAATCCACCAGCAATTCTTCCGGCAATACTTTTTGAATCTCTGGCTCCAAATGCAATAATCCCCAACATTCCAACTATCATTCCATAAAAAGCTATTGTATTTACTATCTTAGGCATTGTTATTGCTTTACCAATAATAACCAAAATAACAGATGTCAAAGTCAAGTACCAAAGAAATACATCGTAGAATGCATCCATAGGTTTTCCGTTTTTAATTAGAACATAAGCTTTCATTCCCAAGCCGAAAGCTAAATGTACTCCTCCAAATGCTAAAGACAATATCAAAACCGTCATAAAATCTTTTGACGAATCCAATATTTGAGTTGGTAAAGTAATCAAATCTCCAAAAGCCGAACCGTAAATCAATCCCCATATCATAGTTGAAAAACTAAGTGCGAAGAAAAATTTTAAGAATTTTTTTGTCGAATCATTAAATTTGAATACTTTTAAAGCTATTCCTGAGCCTATACATAAAATTAATCCATAAGCAAAGTCTGCAACCATCATTCCGAAGAATATCCAATAAAATATTGATAATATAAACGTTGGATCAACCTCATCATATTTTGGTAGAGCATACATATTTGTAACTGATTCAAAAAGTGATGCTATCTTATTGTTTTTCAGGATGATTGGAACATCAGGGTCATCCTTTTTTGCATCTTCAATTTCCAAATATATCTTTGATGCTGAAACTTTTTCAAGTAAAGCTTTAAAATTTCCTTCTTTATCTGCAGGTATATAGCCTTGAATAATATCCAACTTCTCTGTAGCTTTAAAATTAGAAACAACTGTATTTCTAAGAGCTAAATTTTGATAATATTCATAAACACTTTGCATCTTTTGAATATTAACAGTAAATTTTTTAATTTCTTCAGTCAACTTAGAATTATCATCTTCTAATATTTTCTTTTCAGCTTCCAACTTTTCGATTTCTTCAGAAACTACACCTTTAAATTCAAGATTAACTTCAGAAAAACCATTTAATCTTAAATTTTCAAGAGCCATTTCTTTTTCCAACTCATTAGTGAAGATAATACAATATGAATTTTTTCCAACTATATCTACTTCTTCAAAATATGTAAATTTTAAATCTACAGTAGATGTCTTAAATTTTTCAAGATTCTTAGTCGGTAAATATCCCATAATGAATTTTGATTTTTCAAATGAATTTAAGTCGACAATAGGTTCTTTAATAGATTTCCATGGCGATAATTCTTTGATTGTATTATCTATAGCTGTTAATCTTTGATTATTTGAATCTACTTTTTTACTTATATCACTCAAAATATTAAAATCCGGAATGTAATCATAAGAACTAGCTTTTTTTTCAAGTTCACTAAATGTATAAACAACGGGACCTTTTTTCAAAGCGGATAAACCTTTTTCCTTTTCGATAAATCTCCCTACATAATCAATCATCCATTTAATTCTTGTGGATTCTTCAATATAATTATTATCTAGAGTGGATACTTCCACATCTTTAAGATAATCAAATTGTTCAATAGAGTCAGATTTTGAAAAGTTTACATAACCAAATCTTTGAAGTTCTTCTAACAATCGCTTTCTTTCGGCTTCAAAAGCAAATAAAGTGAATTTCTTCATCTTAACTATTGCCATTTACACTCACAATCCTCTCTACTATTGAATTAACCACAGACTCTAACTTTTTATCGTCAACAGACTTAATGTGCTCAACTTCCCTTTTAGCTTTTTCAATAACAGGTTTTGCCAACATTTCACCCTCATTGATTAATCCTAATTTGATTTCATCAGCTTTTTTATTTGCTTCGCTTATAACTTTATCAGAAATTTCATCACATTCTTTTCCTGAAGTTTTTTTCAAATTCGTAGCTTCAAGTTTAGCTGCATCAACTAAAGATTTTGCTTCCAGTTCTGCCTCTTTAACTCTGTTTATAGCATCAGTAGTCATTTCATCACCTCCTAATTTTAAATAGAATTTTAAATCAAATTTTAGAAATAATATTTTCATAATAAATTCGCAAAATTTATGAAATTTAAAACCTATTTTATTTGTTACGTTAAAATAAAGTTAGAAGATTCTCAAAAGCAAAAAACCCTCCTACTTTTTAATCGTAAGATTATTATAGACTTTTTTTTTTAGTTTTTCAACTAATTTTTTACAAAGAGTTTATAATAAATTATTTTTCTTTTACCCAAGAACCTACCGAGTTAAATATATTATAAAAATAAATTAAAGTCAATGATAAATCTAAAAGAAATATGTTAAATAAATATTCAAATTTCAATAAAAAAACAACTTTTACGGCAATATTTCACTTTATATCCTTTATATTAAAATTTTTTATGTTGCAAGATATATTATTTATTTTTTAAATCTGCTTAACATATGAGAAATAACTAATAATGGATGATGAAATAAAATTCTAGGTCCTGAAAATTTCATAATTTGTTTTACTTTTTCTTTCATTTTTGGACTATAGCAAGGAGTTTTACAATTTGAACAAAAAGTTTTAGTTTCCATAAATTTACAATTATCAATTCTTTTTAACGAATAATCTAAAACATCCCTACATTCATCACATAATTTATCATTTTCGTGATTTTTCTTACAATACAATTTCACCATTTCAGTTATTACTTTTTTCTCTCTATCTCTTTTCTTTTCAATATTATTCTTCATAACTTATTCTTTAAATTCTATAATTTGCTTTTCAACATCTACTTTTGCATCTACTCCAAAAGGAATAATACATCTTGGAGTGCTATGCCCAATATTGATATTATATACAATGGACAAATTTTTATTTCTTATTTCATCAAGAAGAATTTGTTTATATTCATCATAATATTCTTCATTTTGTGGTTTTCCGACAATCAAACCTGAAATAATATCAAATATTCCATATTCTTGAAGTTTAAGAATCATCTTTCTAAATAACTCAGGTTTAGGTCTTTCTTCACTAGTTTCTATAAGCAAGATTTTATTTTTCCACTCGTCTAAACTTGGAAATAATTCATATTTTTGACACAGATATACCGTATCTTCATATCTTGAATTATCAAAAATATAAAATATAGACTCTAAACATCCTCCCAATATTTGACCTTCAAATTTTGCATTTCCTCTTAATAATTCAAATCCTCTATTTTGATGTTCTTCCATAGAAATTCCAATAGACTTTTCACTAAAGTCTTCCCTCTCATTATACCAAATATCGCTAGGATAAATTTCTTTAATTTTCCCGGTATTAATTAATTCTTCAAAGAAATGCTTTGTATAAGGCAACATTTCTTTTGACAATTCACAAATATCCGGTAGAAAAGCCTGACCATAGAATGTTTTTATCCCTACTTTATTAAGCATAAAATGATTCATTGTAGTGTCGGAAAAACCTAAAAATATTTTCTGCTTTGCTACTTTTTCTAATTCATTATTTTCAAACAAATAAGGCAATAATCTATAAGTATCGTCTCCGCCTATTGCACATAATATCATATCAATTGAATCATCTTTAAAAGCATTTATTAAATCTTTTGCCCTTTCTTTAGGATTATTTTTTATAAAATCAATGCCTTTTTTAGAATTTGGTAAAAATTCAACTTCAATTCCATATTTTTTAAGTCTTTCAATTCCCAATTCAACTTCATGAGCAACAAAATCTTCACCCAATATTCCACTGGATAAACTTACTATTCCTATTTTCTTTACTTTCATATATTCCTCCATAGAAAAAATCAGCTAAAGAACCGACCAAATGGTCGGTTATAAAGCCGATTATTTTAAATTTATTCTATTTACACTTTTTTCGATTAAGTTTACGATATAATATCCCTTTGTATCTCCCTGTCTTGGCATTGTTGTACTACCCGGATTTAAAACTGTTATTCCATCAACTTTTTCTCTTAAATGAACATGAGTATGCCCGAAAAGAGCATAATCCACCCCTAATTTTTTAGCTTTCTCAACTATTTTATCAATTCCATTGTTAACATCATAATTATGTCCATGTGTCAAAAAGAATTTTTTTCTTCTAATCTCTAAAACTAAGTCTTCTGGAGTATCTTTGGAATTTTCATCACAATTTCCAGCAACCACATAAACTTCCATACCTGTTATCTGTTCTATTTTTCTTGCATCTTCTACATTATCTCCGAGATGAAGAACAACATCTACCTTATTTCTTTGCAAACTGTATGCAACAGGAAGTACAATTCCATGAGTATCACTAACAACTGCTACTATCATATCTATCACCTAAAATATTTTTTAAATCTTCTAATGCTCTTTTTCTATGACTAAATTTATTCTTTTCTTCTGCACTTATTTCAGCCAAAGTTTTTTCCATATTTTCAGGAATAAAAATCTTGTCATATCCAAAGCCATTTTCGCCTCTTTCATCTTCTGAAATAGTTCCCTTTAAAATTCCCTTTGCGACAAATTCTTCTCCATTTTCATCAACAAAGACAATTACAGTTTTAAAATAAGCACTTCTATCAGACTTTCCTTCAAGATTTTTTAAAAGTTTCTCTCTATTTGCTTCACTATTTCCATGTTCTCCTGCATATCTTGCAGATAGAACTCCCGGTTCTCCGTTTAAAGCATTTACGAAAAGTCCTGTATCGTCAGCTAAAACAGCAAAAGAACAATATTCTCTTAATTTTTCAGCTTTTAGCTTTGAATTTTCTTCAAGTGTATCGTAAATTTCTTCAAATTCTTCCTTTACTCCCAATTCACTTTTAGTTACTATTTCAAAACCATATTTACTTAAAATTGCAAGCATTTCCTTGACTTTATTTTTGTTATCCGTAGATAATGCTACCTTTTTCATTAAACTAACCTTTCTAAAATCAATTCATTGAATTTTTGAGGATTTCCCTTACCTTTTGAAGCCTTCATACATTGTCCCATCAAAAATCCTAATGCTCTGTCTTTTCCGTTTTTGTAGTCTTCAATTGAAGACGGATTATTTTTTAGAACTTCTTCAACTATTTCAATCAATGCGCTATCATCTGAAATTTGAATTAACCCTCTTTCTTCAACAACTTTTAGAGGATCAAAATCTCCTTCTTCAAATAATTCTCTAAGAAGTTTTTTGCCGACATTTGCATTAATCTTATTTTCTTTAACTAATTTTAAAAGACTTGCAAAAGATTCAATATTTAAAGGAATTTCTTCAAATTCAATTTCCAAATCTTTAACTCTTCTTAGAACATCGGAAAGCAACCAGTTTGAAACAAGAGTTGCATCATCAACCTTTTTAACCACTCTCTCAAAATATTCAGATAAGTATTTATTTTGAGTTAATACATTTGCATCATATTCTGAAAGTTTGTATTCATTTAAAAATCTATTTTTCTTATTCTTTGGAAGCTCCGGCATTTTTTCATTAATGGCTTCAACAAAGTCTTTTTCAAGTTTGATATAAGGAATATCAGGCTCAACACTAAATCTATAATCATTTCCCTCTTCTTTATGACGCATAATTATAGTTTCAAGCTTTGATTCATCCCAACGTCTTGTCTCTTTTTCACCAACAATATTATTCTTAACATTTTCTATATGTCTTTTTTGTTCATATTCCATAGCACGAAGTGCAGCCTTAAATGAATTTAGATTTTTAATTTCAGTAATTTTTGTCTTAAATCCACTTTCTTCATCAACTACATTTAAGTTTACATCACAACGAAGTGAGCCTTCTTCCATTTTAACATCTGAAATTCCAAGATATTTTATAGTTTCTTTTAAATTTGTCAAAAAGGCAATAGCCTCTTCAGGACTGTTCATATCAGGTTCAGATACAATTTCAATTAACGGAACTCCCGCTCTGTTATAGTCCATTAGAGTATGTCCGTTTTCGTTGTGGATTGACTTTCCTGTATCTTCTTCAATATGAATTCTTTGTAATCTAAGTTTCTTCACTCCATTTTCAGTATCAATTTCTATATATCCATTTTTACAAATAGGAGTTCTCTCTTGAGTTATTTGATAACCCTTTACTAAATCAGGATAAAAATATTTTTTTCTATCCATTTTCATATCCATAGAAATTTCACAATTAAAAGCATTCCCTGCCATTATTGCATATTCAATCGCTCTTTTATTTATTCTTGGAAGAGTTCCCGGATGACCTAAACAAATAGGACAAACATTAGTATTCGGAGGACAACCATATTCATTTTTACAACCACAGAACATTTTTGTATCAGTTTGTAACTCAACGTGAATTTCAAGTCCTATTATTGTTTTTAAACTCATATTAAAGCCCCCTTTCAAAATTCATTGCAAGATTTAATAGTCTTTCATCATCAAATCTCTTACCTATAAATTGAACACTTCCACCAATTTTTTTAAGATTTAAAGGAATGGAAATAGCAGGAAGACCTGCAAAGTTTACAGGCACATTAAAAGTATCTCCAGCATAAGATTTTAAAGCATTGTCCTTTTCAGCACCAATCTTCCCTGGCAAACAAGTTGTAGTAGGAGTTAAAATAAAATCATATTCTGAAAGTACTTTATTTACTTCTTTACTTATCAAATCTCTAACTTCTAAGCCTTTTTTATAAAGAACTTGATTGTTTGAACTTGCAAGATAGAAAGTTCCCATTGCAATTCTTCTTTGAACTTCTTCTCCAAAACCTTCACTTCTAGTATTTGTAAAAAGTTCTCTTGTTGAGTCGTAATTTTCAGTTCTATATCCATATCTGATACCGTCAAATCTTGACATATTACTTGAAACTTCAGAGCTCATAATAACATTATATACATTTGTAGAATGTTTAATATATTTAAAGTCTACTTCTTCAATTATAGCGCCTTGATTTTTTAAATTTTCAATCGCCTTTTTATAATCTTTTAAAATAATTTCGTCAATTTCATAATTTTCGATATTAGAAACTGTTGCAATTTTAATACCCTTTAAAGAAAAATCACTATCTTCCTTAATATATAAAGTATCTCTCATTGTAACTGCATCCATTTTATCCAAACCGCCAATAGTATTTAGAATCGGCAGAATTGATTTAACATCATTTGATAAAATTCCAACTTGATCCAAACTGCTTGCCATAGAAACAACTCCATACCTTGAAATCATTCCATAAGTAGGTTTATATCCTACACAAGCACAAAAAGATGCAGGATTTCTAACAGAACCGCCTGTATCGGATCCCAAACTAATCATTGCTAAATCTGCACTTACACTACTTGCAGAGCCTGAAGATGAACCGCCGGGAATTAAACTTTCGTCAAGTGGATTTTTTGTTGCTCCAAAATAAGAAGTCTCTCCTGAACCCCCCATTGCAAATTCATCCATATTAACTTTTCCTAGAATAACAGCGTCTTCTTCCAAAAGTCTATCAATAATTGTAGCATTAAAAATTGGAGAATAATTTTCCAAAATTTTTGAACCGCAAGTACTCTTATATCCTTTAACTAAAATATTATCTTTAACGGAAACTGAAACTCCAAAAAGAGATCCCAATTTTTCTTTATTTTTTAATTTATTATTTAAAAATTCAACTCTTTCCATAATTTTTTCTTTAGAAAAATCAAGAAAAATATTCAAGTCTTTTTTATCTTCAATTCTCTTTATAACATCAGTATAAAATGAAATCAAATCCACCTTACCACTGATAAAATCTTCTCTTATACTTAAAATATCCATTATTTCACAACCCTTTGCAATCTAAAATATCCATACTCTTTGTCACTTGCATTCAAAAGTGCATCTTCCCTTGAAATACTTTCTTCAACAACATCTTCTCTCAAAGGACTGTTATGTTCAACAACAATTTCTAGAGCTTCACAATCTGAAGTATCAAGTTCCATAATTTCATTGGCAAAAACTAGAACATCGTCGAACTTTTTTGCAATAATATCAAGTTCTTCTTCTTTTACATTCAAGTTTGCAAGATAATAAATTTTCTTTACTTCTTCCTTACTAACCATAAAAATCTCCTATCTGAAATATTAATTATCATGTATTATTTTAACATATTTTGACTAAAAAAACAAAAGAGGCTGTAACGAAACAACCTCTATTTTTCATCTAAATATTATCCTTAATCTTTCCTTTTATCCTATTTAATTTCTTAATCTTTTTAAATTTTGTCTCCTTAACTTTAGGCTCATCATTTTTTTGACTCATTTTCTTATATTCAGTTTTAAAATAATTCAAAATGGATTCAAAACTTTTATTTAAAACTTCATTATCTGATAAATTTAAGTCCTCTAATGCACGATCAATTAAATTTTCATGGAATTCATCATGTATTTTCAAAACTTCTTTAGCCTTATCTGTTATTTCAACTCTAACAACTCTTCTATCATCTTTATCAACATATTTTGTTAAATATCCCTTTTTTATAAGTCTACTGGCATTAACTGAAAGAGTTCCCTTTGTAACTAACATAGCATCTGCGATATTACCTATTGTGTTATTTTTAATCTTTGAAACATTTTCAAGCAAATGAACTTCATACATTGTCAAAGGCACACCTTTTTCTTTCATATATTTTTCCTGTATATATAATATAAAATTAAACAAATCTACTAATAATTCATTTAACGTTTGTCTTGTGTTACTTTCAGCCATTTTTACCCTCCTAACTTATATTAAAAGTATATAACAGTATTTTACTTTAGTCAATATAAAAACTCAGTATAGTTGTTTTTTTCTAAAATTTATGTATAATTAATATATGAAAAATTTACAGAACAACTTAAATATACAAGAAATTCAAAAAAATCTAAAGTATAAACATAATATTGAAATTTTTGATAGTATTGATTCAACAAATAAGTATTTAAAATCAAAGATAAACGAAAAAAATTATGGTACTATTGTAATAAGTAATGAACAGACTAATGGTTACGGAAAAAATGATAGGCAATTTATATCTAATAAAGATACTGGAATATATATGTCTATTTTAATTAATCCGAATTGTTTAATTGAAGAGTCTTTAAAAATAACAATTTTAACCAGCGTTGCTGTTCTTTCAGCAATAAAATCCGTCTATAATTTAGATGTAAAACTAAAATGGGTCAATGATATAATTTTAAATGATTTAAAGGTTGGAGGAATTCTCTGCGAAAGTCAAATCAACCTAAATAACAATATAATTGACAATATGATTGTTGGAATAGGAATAAATGTAAAAGAATTCGACTTCCCACCAAGTTTAAAAAACATTGCTACATCTATTGAAAATAATACAAATATTAAAATTTCAAGAAATGAATTAATTTCTGAAATAATCAACTTTTTTGATTTATATTTTATAGATAATAAAAACTATCTCAACCTTTACAAAGAAAATTCTTATGTTCTTGGAAAATACATTACCGTAATTCAAAATGATAGACAATTCTATGCAAAGGCAATAGATATTGAGGACAACGGTGCATTAATAGTCCAAGAACAAGAAAAAATCATCAAATTAATAAGTTCTGATATAAGTATAAGATAACTTATACTTATTTTTTAATTCCCAACTGAACAGATTATTTCCCCACTACAAACAGTTTTATTTTCAACTGTTGCACAAACTTCTGCAATGTAAATATTTGCTTTGTTATTCATAAGTTTTACTTTTAAAGTTAGTACATCTCCAGGTAAAACCATTTGTTTAAATCTCATTTTATTAATCCCTGCAAAATAACCAATTTTATTTTTGTTTTCTTCTTTACTAAGCAATAAAACACAGCCTGTTTGTGCCAAAGCTTCGACAATTAAAACGCCCGGCATAACATGTTTATTTGGAAAATGTCCCATAAATTGCATTTCATTTGCGCTGACACATTTTGTCCCAACTATTTCTGTCTTTTCTTCATTTATATAGTCAATTCTATCTACTAGTAAAAACGGATATCTATGTGGTATTATTTCTTGAATTTCATTTGAATTATAAACCATATTAATCCTCCCATTTCTTTAAAATTATACTCGCATTATGTCCACCAAAACCCAAAGAATTACTCATTGCATATTTTATATTTTTTTCTAATCCTTTATTTTTTACGATATTCAGATCACATTCTTCATCAATTTCATTTGTATTCAATGTTGCAGGAATATAAGAATTTTTTAATGCTAAAGTTGTGATTAATGCTTCAACAGCACCACTTGCACCAAGCAAATGTCCTGTAGCTGATTTTGTAGAACTAACTAATACATCTTTATAATTTTCTCCAAAAGCATATTTTATTGCTAAAGTTTCTGACTTATCATTTAAAGGTGTACTAGTACCATGAGCATTAATATATTCTATATCTTTTGGATTCAATCCCGCATCATTAATCGCATTTAACATTGCCTTTCCTGCTCCACTTCCATCACTTAAAGGAGCTGTTATATGATTAGCATCACAAGAGTTTCCATATCCTACAACTTCAGCATAAATTTTAGCATTACGTTTTAGGGCATGTTCTAACTCTTCAAGAACTAGTACTGCACTTCCTTCTCCCATTACAAATCCATTTCTTTCTTTATCAAAAGGAATACTCGCTCTATTTTTATCAGCACTTTCACTTAAAGCTCTCATACTGGCAAATCCAGCTACAGCAAGCGGAGTAATTGAAGCTTCACTTCCTCCGGTGACAACAATATCTAAATATCCATCTCTAATTTTCAAAAATCCCTCACCTATTGCATTTGTAGCAGCTGCACAAGCCGTAACAACACTACTACAATATCCTCTCGCATCTAAATCTATCGCAACTGTTCCTGCTGCAATATTAATCAATGCCATAGGAATAAAATACGGAGAAACTCTACTAGGCCCTTTTTCATTCAATACATTTTCACAATTTGAAATAGTTTCTATTCCACCTATTCCACTTGCTAAAATTACTCCCATTCTATCTCTATCAAAATCTTGAAGATTTGAATCTTCAAAGGCTTGTTTAGTAGCAATTCTTGCAAATTTTACAAAACGATCATTAAATTTTAAATCACGTTTATTATAATACTTTTCAAAATCTAAATCTTTAACTTCTGCTGCAAGTTTTACCTTGTGTTCGCTCGTATCAAATAATGAAATTTTATCAATTCCACATCTATAATTTTCTATAGAATTCCAAAGTTCCTCTTTATCATTTCCGATTGGCGAAACAACGCCCAATCCACTTATAACAACTCTTCTTTTCATATCACACCTACATTATCATTCCACCGTCAACATTGATTACTTGACCTGTTATATATTTTGATTCATCACTAACTAAAAATTTAACTAAATTTGCAACGTCATCTGGGCTTCCCATCTTATTCATAGGAATTGATTTTAATATTCCCTCTTTTACATTTTCGGAAAGTTTATCTGTCATTTCTGTTTCTATAAAACCTGGAGCAATGGCATTACATCTTACATTTAATGAAACTAATTCTCTTGCAACAGATTTTGTAATTCCTAAAATTCCAGCTTTACTTGCTGCATAATTAACTTGTCCAATATTTCCAGAAAGTCCAACTACACTTGAAATATTAATTATAACACCTGATTTTTGTTTCATCATAATTCTTGAAACATTTTTTATGCAGTTAAAACATCCCTTTAAATTTACATCTATTACCTTATCAAAATCTTCTTCACTCATTCTTAAAATTAAAGTATCCCTAGTGATTCCTGAGTTGTTAACTAAAACATCAACTCTTCCCATTTCTTTTACAACTTCTTTAAACATAATTTCAACTTCTTCAAATTTTGAAATATTACATTTATATAACATAACTTTAACATTATATTCTTCACAAACTTTTTTTACTTCTAATGCTTTTTCATAATCAGAATGATAGTTGATAACTACATCATATCCTTCTTCGGCAAGTTTGATTGAAATAGCTCTGCCTATTCCTCCACTTCCTCCTGTAATCAATGCAACTTTATTCATGTAATAACTCAACCACCTTTCTTATAGACTCAAGACTTTCTACCGGATAAATATTTACATCCGGATTAATTTGTTTAACCAATCCACTTAAAACTTTTCCAGGTCCTATTTCAATAAAAGTATCTACTCCATTTTCAATCATAAACTCAACACTTTGCATAAATTTTACACTTAATTTTATCTGATTTTTCAAAAGTATTTTAATATCTTCATCAGAAGTCTTCCCAATAGTATTAAAAACTATTTTTTTATTAGGTTCTTTAAATTCAACATCTTTTAATACAGAAAATAATTCTTCGCTTGCATTTTTTAGATAACTTGAATGAAAAGCTCCACTTACATTTAATTTCTTTGACTTATATCCCAAATCTTTTAATTTCAAAATAGCTTCATCAATACCATTCATACTTCCTGTAATTACAATCTGTTTAGGACTATTGTAATTTGCTATCTCTACATTTTCTATATCTTTAATTGCATCTTCAATTATTTTTGCCTCACAATTAAAAATTGCAGCCATTCCCGTGTTTTTAGGCACAGCATTAGACATAATCTCACTACGTTTCTTTACAAGCTCTAAAACATCTTTAACGGAAATTGCTTCACTATAGGCTAAAGCTGTATATTCTCCTAAACTTAAGCCCGCTGCATATTCACAGTCAACACCTTTACTTTTTAAAACTTTTGCTATTCCTAAAGAAACTGCTACTATACAAGGTTGGGCATTTAAAGTATTATTTAAGTCTTCTGTAGGACCTTCAAAACAAATCTTTTGTAGATTTGAAGGTAGATATTCAAATACTCCTTTAAATGCCGAACTATTTGACAATTCTTGTCCCATTCCTACATATTGAGCACCTTGACCGGCAAATAAAAATGCTATCTTCATGTAATCACCTCAATTCATTATTTGCTTCAGAAACCAATTCTGAAATTAATTCTTTAACAGTTGTTATCTTATCTATTCTATAAGCATTAGTTCCTGAAAATACTAATCCATTTTCCACATCTCCTTTTACTGCTCTTATTAAAGCATCAGTTATACAATAAACTGTGTTTTTAGGATTACATGGTAAAATACAATCAACACAATATTTTACAGGAATTCTTCCGTCTTTATCCAATCTTTCTGTAAATTTATTTCTTATAGCCCTTCCGGGAAAACCTGCTGGACTTTTAACTATAATGATGTCTTCTCTTTTAGCTTTTACGAACATCTCTTTATATTTTTCGTGAGCATCACATTCTTCTGTCGCAATAAATCTAGTTCCTATTTGAACTCCACTCGCTCCCTGTTTCACATATTTTGCAATATCCCTTCCCGTAAAAATTCCACCAGCTACAAAAATTGGAATTTTTTGATTATATTTTTCTTCATAATCAACAACTAATTTCAAGCATTGTTCCAAAATTTCATCTATACTTTCACAAGTATCATTTAAAACATCATCTTTTTTAAAGCCTAGATGTCCTCCAGCTTCACTTCCCTCAATAACAACAAAATCAGGAATTTTATTATGATGTTGATCCCATCTTCTAATGATAAGATTTAAAGCCTTTGCACTTGAAACTATAGGCGCAATAAGAACATCACTTCCTTTAGTCAATTCAGGCAAATTAAGAGGAAGACCTGCCCCTGAAATTATAGCGTCAACTCCGAGTCTTACGGCTTCTTTAACATAAAGTGCATATTGAGAAGTAGCAACCATTATATTAACTCCAAGTAGTCCTTTTCCTTCAGAAATCTTTCTAGCCTTATCAACCTCTTCTTTCATTGCAACAAAATTATCTTCAGATGTATTTTTTATAAATGTGTTGCGATTATATCCGGGGTGAGCGAAACTTAAAACTCCCATAGCATTTTCACTCATAACATTACCTACTAAATTTGACAATGAAATTCCAACTCCCATACCTCCTTGAATAATTGGTACTTTTAAAATTTTATTTTTTAATTTAATAGAATTAAGCATTGTCTCCCCCTATTAAATTTTTTAATCTTTTAAATTCTATTTTGCTTTCTTCCATAATATTTTCAAAAATTTCTTTCAATGTTTTTTCTTCTTTTATCATACCTGAAATTTGTCCAAGCATCACAGAACCATTTTTAACATCACCTTCAATTACAGCTCTTTTTAAAGAACCTAAAGTTAACTTTTCTAATTCTTCCCTTGATGAAACTTCTTTTTCTAATTGTAAGAATTTTCTACTCATATCATTTTTTAAAATTCTAACCGGTGTATTTATACTACGACCAGTAACAACGGTGTCTATATCTTTTGCTTTAATTACAGCATTTTTATAATTTTGATGAACTGGACATTCTTTAGCAACTAGTAGGCAAGTACCTACTTGCACACCAATTGCTCCCAAACTTATAGCAGCATTAAAACCTCTGCCGTCAGCAATTCCTCCTGCGGCAATTACTGGAATATTTATCGCATCAACTACCTGTGGAACGAGAGCAATTGTTGAAAGTTCTCCAACATGCCCTCCAGATTCGGTTCCCTCAACTATAACTGCATCAACACCGACACTTTCCATTCTTCTTGCAAGAGCAACACTTGGAACAACTGGAATAACTTTTATTCCTTGAGCTTTTAATTTTTCAACATAAACTCCCGGGTTTCCTGCTCCTGTAGTAACAACTGCAACTTTTTCATCTAAAATAACCTCAATTATTTCATCGCAATAGGGATTCATAAGCATTACATTAACTCCAAAAGGTTTATCAGTAAGTTCTTTACATTTTTTTATAGACTCCCTTACCATTTTGGCATTCATTGCACCAGTTCCGATAATTCCAAGAGCACCCGAATTACTAACATCTGCTGCAAATTCTGCAGTTGAAATATTTGCCATCGCACCTTGAAAAATCGGATATTTTATTCCTAATATTTCATTTATCATTATCTTCTCCTATATTTCAATAATTGTAGAACCCCAAGTTAATCCTCCACCAAAGCCAACTAAAATTACTTTATCTCCTTTTGTAATTTTTTTCGATTCAAAGGCTTCACAAAGAGCCATTGGGATACTTGCAGCACTTGTATTGCCGTATTTTTCTAAATTAACAAAAAACATATCATTACTTATATTAAATTTTTTAGCAACATTATTTATTATTCTCTGATTTGCTTGATGTGGAATAATCAAATTAATATCTTCAATTTTTAAATTATTCATATCTAAAATTTTATTTATAGATTTTTCTACAACATTTATAGCAAATTTAAATACTTCTTTACCATCCATCTTTAAAAAGCCAGATTTAAGAACTTTGTTTTTCATTTCAAAATTCATTTCTACATTTTCAGCAATGAGATCTTTGTCATTTCCTAAACTACAAGTGTAAAATTCCTCATTTTTCTCGTCTTTTTCTACAACAATTGCTCCAGCTCCATCTCCAAACAAAACACATGTATTTCTATCTTCAAAATTTATTATTTTACTAAGTGTTTCACAGCCTATTATTAATGCTTTTTTATGATATGTATTAAGCATAGAAGCTACAATTTTTAAGGCATATACAAAACCTGTACATGCAGCATTTACATCAAATGCAGTAACATTATCTCCTAGTCCCAACTTTTCTTGTACCATACATGCTACTGAAGGAGTAAAATTATCAGGAGTCATTGTTGCGCAAACAATTAAGTCGATTTCATTTTTATCAATATTTGAATTTTTTATCGCATCAACAGCTGATCTATATGCCAATTCACTTGTGTTTTCATCGGAAATTCTACGTTCTCTTATTCCTGTTCTCTGAAAAATCCACTCATCACTTGTTTCTACAAATTTTGAAAGATCATCATTTGTAACAATTTTTCTAGGAACAGCTTTCCCAAAACCTAAAATTTTCATTAATAAACTCCAATATTCCTATATTTTTTATATCTATTAGAAAGCAAACTACTTTTACTAACTTTTCTCAATTCTTTAAGCTTTCTATAAATACAATCATCCAAAAGTTTTATCACTTCGGAAAAATTATTTTGTGCTCCACCAAAAGGTTCTCTTATTATTTCATCAACTATATTTTTATCTTTAAGGTCTGAAGCTGTAAGTTTCATCATTTCACTAGCTTCTTTGCATTTCGTTTCATCTTTCCATAAAATTGATGAAAAACCTTCAGGTGATAAAATCGAATAAATTGAATTTTCAAGCATTATAATGCTGTCTCCAACACTTAAAGCAAGAGCTCCACCACTTCCACCTTCTCCAATTACAACACAGATTATAGGTGTTTCAATTGTTGAAAATTCATATAGACATTTAGCAATTGCCTCTGCTTGTCCTCTTTCTTCGGCGTCTTTTCCGGGATAAGCTCCGGCAGTATCAACAAAAGTTATTATTGGTCTGTTAAATTTTTCAGCCTGTTTTGCAAGTCTAATCGCTTTGCGATACCCTTCTGGATTACTCATTCCAAAGTTTCTTTCAATATTTTCTTCTGTAGTCTTTCCTTTTGCTTGTGCTATTATAGTAACTGGAATGTCATGAAATATTCCGATTCCTGATATTATAGCCTTATCATCTCCATAATAGCGATCTCCATGCAATTCAATGAAATTTGAAAATAATCTTTTTATATAATCTTCTGCTTTAGGATGTGATTTATTTCTTGCAATACAAACTCTATCCCAAGAAGTTAAATTCTGATTTGCTTCATAACAGATTTTTCTTATTTTATTTCTTATAATTTCTTTTTCTTTTTCATCTATTGCATTATTCTTTTTATCTATAAGATCCCTTATTAATAGTTCATAATCTTTATATTCCATTACTTCACTCCATGTAAAATTAAAAGTTTATGTATAGTTTCTTTTAATTTATTTCTAGTTACTATAAAATCTATAAAGCCTTTTTCTAACAAGAACTCACTTCTTTGAAATTCTTCTGGCAAACTTTCATTTATAGTTTTTTCAATAACTCTCTTTCCAGCAAAACCTATAAGAGCATTGGGTTCTGCAATAATAATATCTCCTAGCATTGCAAAACTAGCACTTACACCTCCTGTAGTTGGATCTGTTAAAATAGTTATATATAATAAACCTTTATCATTATGTTTTTTTAAAGCTGAGCTCGTCTTTGCCATTTGCATTAAAGAAATAATTCCCTCTTGCATTCTGGCACCACCACTTGCAGTTGCTATGATTAAAGGTAATTTTTTTAATGTCGCATATTCAATTGAACGTGTAATCTTTTCTCCTACAACTTTTCCCATGCTTCCCATCATAAAATTACTATCCATAGCACAAATAACGACTTTTTTTCCTGAAATTTCTCCAATTCCACAAACCACAGCCTCATTTATTCCGCTATTTGCTTTAGCTTTTTCAAGCTTTTCATCATATTGATAAAAATTTTCTTCATTAAAGGTAGTAATTTCAGCATCAAATTCATCAAAGGAGTTAATATCACAAAGCTCTCTAATTCTCTCTGGAGCTCCAATTCTCAAATGATGTCCACATTTACTACAAACATATAAATTGGACTCCCACTCTTCATTAGTGATATTCTCATTACAATTTGGACAAGCTTTAAAAAGATTATCCGGAATTTCCTTTGGTAAAAATGTAGTATTATTTTTTCTATAAATTTTAAGTTTACTTATTTTATTTTTTCTAGTATTAAATATATTCTGCATTTTCACTTAACTCCTTTATATATTTTGCAACATATCCAGTATCATATCTCCCATTAATAAAATTTGGACTATGTAATAACAAATATTGAAACTCTATATTTGTACTTATTCCATCAACAAATAATTCCTCAAGAGCAACTCTCATCTTCTTAATGCAAGCTAATCTTGTAGGAGCATAAGCTATCACCTTCATAATCATAGAATCATAAAAAGGTGGAATTGTATAACCATTATAAACTGCAGTTTCAATACGAACTCCATTCCCACAAGGTAAATTCAAAAATTCAATCTTACCTGGAGAAGGTGCAAAATTATTCTTAGTATCTTCAGCAGTTATCCTACATTCAATAGAATATCCTTTGATTTTTATATCCTTTTGCTTTATATTTAGATTTAATCCTGATGCAATACGAATTTGTTGTCTTACTATGTCAACCCCTGTAATCATCTCTGTAATAGGATGCTCAACTTGAATTCTGGTATTCATTTCCATAAAATAATAATTGCCTGACTTATCAACTAAAAACTCAATAGTTCCAGCTGAATAATATTTTAAATGCTTACAAATTTTAACAGCGTCTGTAATCAACTTTTCTCGAATTTTTTTATCAAGAACATGACAAGGCGCCTCTTCCAAAATTTTTTGATTTTTCCTTTGCATTGAACAATCACGTTCATATAGATGAATTACATTTCCAAACATATCCCCTAAAATTTGTACTTCAATATGTTTTGGTAATTCAATATATTTTTCAATATAAACTCTATCATCATTAAAACTAACTTTTGCCTCAGATTTTGCAGTATTAAAATTTTCAATAAAATCAGAACTATCCCAAACTATCCTCATTCCTTTACCACCACCACCACTAGAGGCTTTGATGATAACTGGATAGCCAATTTTTTCTGCTTCTAAAAGCCCTTCCTCAGCATTTTCAATGACATTTTTTGTTCCAGGAATAACTGGAACTCCAATATTTATCATTTGTAATCTGGCTTCATTTTTATCCCCTAACATACTTATCAATTCATGATTAGGACCTACAAAAATTAAACCACATTCTTCAACTAATTTTGCAAATTTTGGATTCTCACTTAAAAATCCAAATCCTGGATGAATTGCATCACATCCGCTACTACAAGCAGCTTGAATAATATTATTCATATTAAGATATGATTGTAAAGGATTATCAGGACCTATACATATTGCTTCATCTGCCAAATTAACATGCAACGCTTCCTTATCTCCAACCGAATGAACTGCAACAGAGGTTATCCCCATTTCTTTGCAAGTTCTAATTATTCTTACTGCTATTTCACCACGATTAGCAACTAGTAACTTTCTAATCATCTTAATCTCCTATCAAGATAAGCTCCTCATTAAATTCAACCATATTTCCATTTTGTGCTTTAATTTCAAGCACAGTTCCACTCTTATTGGATTTTATTTCGTTCATAACTTTCATAGCTTCCAAAATACAAATAATATCACCTTCTTTTATCTTTTGACCAACTTTTACATAAGGTGCTTCATTAGCACTTGGTGCAGCATAAAAAGTTCCAACAAAAGGAGCTTTAATCCATTCACCGTTAGTATCATCAACTTGTTTCTCTTCTTTTACAGGTTTTACAGAATTACTTTTCTCTACAACATTTACTACCTCTTTAGTAACATATTCAACTTTATTATTTTTCAAATTGATCTTAAAATCTTTAAGTTCTAAAGTCATTTCATCTAAACCTGAATTTTTAAACAATTCAATAATACTATTTATCTTGTCAATATCCATAAATTTCTCCTAAAAATTTAGTAAGCTAGTTTTGATAGCTTACTACTTCGTCTTTGAGTTAATAATATCTATTACATCTTGTACAGTTTGTAATTTCATTAATTCTTCATCTTCAATTTTTATATCGAATTCTGATTCTATTTCCAATGCAAGTTCAATAGATGATAAAGAATCAATTCCTAAATCTTCATTTAATCTTGCAGTGGGAACTACCTCACTTCCTTCGATATTTAATGATTCTACTAAAATTTCTCTAACTTTTTCTAACATAATTTTATCTCCTTTTTTATTTTGATTATCAAATATTTGACAGTCAAAGTTTTGACAGTCAAATTATATATTATTTGTTTTATAATGTCAAGTATTTTTCAAAAAACTTAAATTTTTATAAAAACACAAAAAAACAATACCCCCTTAATTTGATAAAAAATCAAAAAGAGTATTGTTTCTAAAAAATTATTAAAAAGTTCTATTTCTTTAATCTAAGTATCTTTCTATATCCAATGATTGCAACTACACAAGAAAGTATATCTCCGGGTAAAAAAACTAAAAATAAATTATAAAATAAATAATTTATTAAATACACTTTCCCATTAAGCACATATTGTATAAATACAAAATACATCATTCCTAGAGCATAAATAATTAACATTCCAATAGCAGTACTTATATAAATATTCTTTTCCTTAAAGCTAGAAATAAAATAAGTTGCAAATATAAACGATACCAAGTATCCAAAAGTTGGACTGAAAATATAATTTATTCCTCCACCATTTGCAAATATAGGAAATCCTACAAGCCCAATCATTATATATACAATTACACTTAATACAGCTAATTTACGTTCCAACACCAATGCTGACAGAACAATAAATAGCGTTTGTAATGTAATCGGAACAAGTAGAAATGGAATCTTTATAAATGCTCCAACGGCAATTAATGAACTAAATAAGGCTACTAAAGTGAGATCTTTTGCACTTATCTTCATAATATCTCCTTTCTTTAAAATTTTTACTTAAAAATTAGAACATAAAAAAATTTTTTTGTCAATATTGTAAGTAAATTTTTCCCTAAAGTAAAAAAATTAAATTATAAAAGTTAAGGATATTTTTCATAAAAAAGCAGTCTGTAAAAACCACTCAACAGACTGCATTCAAAATTTTTTATCACTACTTTTCGATATATTTTTTTATCGCTTCTTCTCTTATTTTACCTTCAAGTTCAAAAGCTTCCGGATAATGATCTGCTTTTTCTAATTCTATTCTGAACTCTGATTTTTTACCTGAAAGTGAAATTTTACCAAATTTCAATCCTGATATCATATACCACGGATCAGTTTCCGAATGTCTTAAAAACAGTAAATATTCCTCATCCTTTTCCATTAACTCATATCCTGCAATATGATAAATCTTTCCCGTTTCCTCATCTATTCCGGCGCTTTCATAAACATCTATAACATCTCCCGGTTTAAAATTACCTTTAAAAATCTTTTCTATTTTAAAATTCGAGATTGTATATGCCCCATAAACACCTCTATAAACTTTATCCTTTTTTATTGTAGATGGATTTTGTTTTATTTTTTTACCTAAAACAATTACTTCTGTTTCCTTTTCAACATCATTCAAATTTCCATAATAATCTAGCTTAGCATCTGCAATAATATGATTCCCATATTGATTTTTTCTAAAATTATTTTCATACGATTTAGTTCTTCCATTGCTACAAGAAGTCAATAAAATGAACGATAGAAATAAAATTTTAAATTTATTTTTCATAACTTCCTCCTAATACTAATACTTAGCTAAAATTCCAGCTTTATCATCTGATAGTGGATAAGGTTTATAATTAAATTCTGTTGCTCTCATAACAGATCTTGAATTATTTGCTGGTTGTGTACGTGATAACAGTTGGACTTCCAACTCTTTAATTTTATGATTATTCTATCTTTTAAATTACTACTTTTCAATATATTTTTTTATTGCTTCTTCTCTTATTCTATCTTCATTTTCAAATTCTTCCAAATACTCATTTGCTTTTTCCATTTCTAATCGCAAATCTCCTTTTTTACCTGAAAGTGAAATTTTGCCAAATTTCAATCCTGATATCATATACCATGGATCAGTTTCCGAATGTCTTAAAAACAGTAAATATTTCTCATCCTTTTCCATTAACTCATATCCTTCAATATGATAAATCTTTCCTGTTTCCTCATCTATTCCGGCACTTTCAAAAACATCTACAACATCTCTCGGTTTAAAATTACCTTTAAAAACCTTTTCTATTTTAAAATTCGAGATTGTATATACACCATTAACATAACCATTATTTTTTTGTATTGTTGACGGATTTTGTTTTATTTTTTTACCTAAAACAATTACTTCCGTTTCCTTTTCAACATCATTCAAATTTCTATAAGCATCCATCTTAGCCTCTATAAAAATATCATTCCCATATTGATATTTTCTAAAATTATTTTCATACGATTTAGTTCTTCCATTGCTACAAGAAGTCAATAAAAAGAACGATAGAAATAAAATTTTAAATTTATTTTTCATAACATCCCCCTTACTTCTTATTTTTAAAAAAACAACTAATGGCAAAAACCATTAGTTGTTTAATTAATTTTACATATTTATTTAGGGTCACCCTTTTTATATTCCGTATTCGTTTCAACATCAACAATGGTTTTTTCATCTTTTATCCAAAACTTCTTTTCAGGGAAAAAATTAGCTGTTAAATACTTTTTTCCGCCTTCTTCAAAAATTTTCGGTTCCAAAAAATTTCCATCATCCGTAAAATTACCACGAAGTTTTTTAACAGATTCTTTTGAACATTTATCAAAGTCTATAGGTTTAGCCTTATAATACATACAAGGCACACCATAATATTCACCATTATCTAAAACAATTTGTGAATCATAAGCATAATAATATCCACAGATTTTTGCTATCTCTTTACTTGCCTTTCTAACTACTTGCTTTTTTGTATTATCGTCATCAACTTTGGAACTTTTAGAACAACCTGACAAAGCAATAAAAACAGGCAGAATTAAAACCAATTTCCTAAAAAATTTTTTCATAAAATCCTCCTTGAAGTATGCACGGGTTAATCTAAAAATATGTACATCAAATGACGTATGATAATATACTAAACAAAAAAATTATTATCTTTATTTTATTATACCAAATTCTAAAAAAATGTCAATGATTTTAAAATAAATATTTATTAAATTATCACTTAAATATGAAACTTAAGGAATAATATCTCCTTTATTTACAATGGCAAAAATCCATTCTTTTTTTATTTTCCAAATGTTTGCTTGAACTCTGTAAATATCCCATTCATCAATATCGAATATTCTAGTCCAACTGTCTATAACTATTTGTCTTTCTTCTGGAAAAACATTCTTATACTTTCCCTCAAAAAACTCAAATCCGTTATCTATCCCTTTTTCTTTTAATCTTTTTTTATACTTTTTATCATCTTCTTCATTCAAAGGGATATAATGATGATTGAGTACATAATCCCATTTAACTCCATCAAAATAGATTATCTCATCTTTTGGAACATCTAAAACATATACAACTGTATTTTCAATTACGGGCATACAATTCTTATTACTTACTCCACACCAAACAGGCATTTCAACTTCATCAGGTTTTGGTACTCTTTTACTCGCCTCTTTTACAAAATAATTATAACAACCTAAAATATAGTCAGAAATCACTCCAAAATTTTCTTTGACATAAGAAATTTTATTCGTAAAATATCCTTTTTCTTCAATTTCTTTTAAAGAGCGAATATCTTGTCTTGTATATAATCTTACAATTTCCATACATTTCACATCCCTTTGTTTTATTATATCGCATTAAACCGTAAAAATCAATATGACCATAAGACATAAAAAAGCTATTGAAAAATTCAATAGCTTCTATTGTGAAACAACAAGGTTCCCGGGCACCCACCCGATGCAAAGCATCGTGGAAGGGTGGGGTTCTTATTTTTATGTTATTATCTTTGTGTAATCTTTTCCGTCATCATCAAATACCATAAAGTTTTTAATTCTCAATTTGATATTTGCATTTTCTTCGTAAACTCCGTAAGTTTCAACATGGTCAATAACTCTAACTACATTGTCATTTCCTAAATCTACTTTACAGTCATTTACATCTCCAAGATAGAATTGGCTTACAAGTTTAGCATCAATAGTTCCATCTCTTTCGTCAATTCTAAGAGCTTCTGGTCTTATTGCAACTATAACATTACCTATCTTATCTCCGTCATAAGGTAATTTCTTTCCGGTATTTGCAAGTTCAACAAAGCCGTCTTTTGCAACTCCCTTAATGAAATTAACACGACCCACAAAGTTTGCAACAAAAGGATTTACAGGATTTCTGTAAATTTCTTCAGGAGTTCCTATTTGTTGAACAACACCTTTATTAATCAAAATAATTCTATCACTCATTGTCATAGCTTCTATTTGATCATGTGTTACATATACAACTGTAATTCCAAGTCTTTTTTGTATCTCTTTTATTTCAAAACGCATTTCTTCTCTTAGTTTAGCATCCAAGTTTGAAAGTGGTTCATCAAGTAAAAGTAATTTAGGTTTTGCAATCAAAGCACGTCCTAATGCAACCCTTTGTTGTTGTCCACCTGAAAGTTCTGATGGTGCTCTATCTTTATATTGAGATAAGTGAACTATTTCTAAAACTTTTTCAACTCTCTCTTTTATTTCTTCTTTCTTTGCACCGGCTATTTTTAAAGGATAGGCAACATTGTCAAAAACATTCATATGAGGCCAAACTGCATATGATTGAAATACCATTCCTATTCCTCTTTTTTCAGGCGGAAGGAATGTTTTTCCTCCTGAAACAACTTTATCTCCTATTAGTATTTCTCCACTTGTAGGTTTTTCAAATCCCGCTATAAGTCTTAACATTGTAGTTTTACCACAACCTGAAGGTCCTAATAGAGTTATAAATTCACCATCTTTAAAAGTATCTGTAAAAGGTTTTAAAACTTCTACATTACCAAAAGATTTACTTAATTCTTTTATCGTAATTGTTGACATTTTTCCTCCTAAATTGAAAACTTACCTTTTGTAAGTTTATTTAAAATCCAGTTAACTACCAATACAAAAATCAAAATTGCAGTAGCAAGTACACTTGCAATTTGTTGACTATGGTAAGTTTGATAATTGTAAAGTTCAAAACCGATTGTCTTCGTATGTGATGAATACAAAAGCGTACTCATAGTAAGTTCATAGAAACAAGGCATAAATATTAAAAATATACCTGCAACAATTGAAGGCATTATAAGCGGTGCAGTAACATCCTTAATCATTCTAAGCCAGCCTGCTCCGGAGATTTGTGATGCCTCTTCAAGAGAAGGATGAACCTGACTCATTCCTGAAACTACAGTCCTCATTCCCATTAACATATACTTAATCATATATGCAATTATCATAATATAAATTGTATTATAAATATTTATTCCAAATTTTCCACTCATTGTCATTATAAGAGCAAGAGCTATTGCAATACTTGGAGTTCCTGAACCTACAGTTATTAAAAAGTCCGGAATCTTTCTTCCTTTAACTCTCGTTCTTTCAAGCAAATAAGCCATCATGCAAGAAATTATTATCCCCAAAAATGCTGCAGCACAAGCTGCAATCAAACTGTTCATTGTAGAACTCAATATACTATCTCTTGTAAGCATTTGTTTCCAAAATCTAAATGAAATATTTCTTGCAGACAAAGGCTTACCCATATTGATAGTTACAGAAGTAAGAGCAACTGTTATAAACGGAACTATTACTACTATAAAAGAAAAAATTGAAACCAATATTGTAAGAGGTGTTCTCCATTTTCCTAAATCAACTATTGTAGGTCTTGTTGATTTCCCGCTCATAGTTATAAATTGTTTCTTCCCCAGTACAAATGTTGAAAAGTACAAAACTAAATTTGCAATTATCATCAAGAATACTGCTAAAGTTGTAGCATCAATTATGCCTTCTTCATTTCCTATATGAACAAACTCTATTATTCTAGTTGTAACTGTATGAATTTGTCCCGGAGCTCCAATTATTGACGGAATACCGTAACAAGATGCAGCCGTTACAAAAACTAAAAGTCCCGCAGCAATTAAACTTGGTGTCATCATTGGAATTGTAACAGTAAATAAAGTCTTTAAAGGACTTGCTCCTGAAATTCTAGCAGCTTCTTCTAAAGAAGGATCCATTTTTTCCATTGCACGAGAAATAGTGATAAAAGCATAAGGATAATAAAAACAAGTAAGTACCCAAATCATTCCCCATACACTATATATATTGAAAATAGGTTCGCTAAGACCAAATATCTTTTGAATAAACATATTTAAAGTTCCAACTCTCGGATTTAAAAGTCTAAGCCAAGCCATAGCTCCTACATAAGGTGGAACCATATATGTTATAACAAACATAGTTCTAAATATTTTTTTACCATATAAATTAGTTCTTCCAACTAAAAAAGCAAGCGGAAAAGCAATTAACATTCCAAAAAATGTTGTTGCAACCGCAGTAACAATCGTATTTCTTATAGCTATAAAATTCGCATCATAACTATAAACTCTCTTAAAAGCTTCTAAAGTAAAACTCCCGTTTGGAAATATAGATTTAACAAAGAGATATAAAAGCGGAAAAACTTCAAAAATAAGTAAAAATGCTATAATCGATAGTATTATTATCCACTTTATATCTATTCTAAATTTTCTTTCTGTCTTTTGCATAAAATAAACCTTTCATTAACAAGAGGGAGTTTCCTCCCTCCGTTATATATTTTTTATTGTGAAATAACAATCTCTAAGTATTCTGTGAATTTATTTTTTACCAATTGTATCTGTAAACATCTTTCTTAGAGAATCTCTATCTTTAACTAATTGTTCCCATTTAACATTTATACTGTTTGATGTAATTTCAGAAGTTTTAATTGCATCATAAGGAACTTCAGGAAAATCTTTTAATACAGAGTGCATCCATCCTTTAACTATATATTTTTGACCTTCTTCTGATAAAAACCATTTTGAAATAGCTTCTGCCGCTTTTGTATTCTTGTTTTCTGTTAATTTTTCATCTACGACCATAATTGGTGAAGGAACCACAATAGTTCCGTCTTTAGGATATATAACTTCCAATGAAGAGTTATCATCTTGTCTTTTCTTTAAAACAGATTCTTCAAGAATCATAAGTTCGTCCATTTCTCCGGTTTCAAGTTTAGTTAAAGCAACACTACCCGCTTCAATAGCAACTTTTCTCTTAGCTAAATTAGTGAAATATTCATCCTTATATTTATCCTTTAATCCGCTGATAGCTGCAAGAGCTGTACCTGATTTTAAAGGATCTGACATTGAAATTTTTCCTGTAAGACTTTCCTTTTCAGCAAATTCTTTAAAAGTTTGAGCTAAATCTTCTTTCTTTGTTTTTTCAGGATTATAAGCTAAAACCATATTAGAAATTCTAACTGGATACCAATATCCTTCTTTATCATATTCGAAAGCTAATTTATCTTTGTTTTCGATATCAAATTTATGTAGTACTTTCTTTTCTTTTAATTCATAAGCATAAGAAGGTTCTGCAACCATTATAATATCACAAGCAAGTTTTCCCGCATCAATTTCTCCGGCTATTTTTGTTTGCAAAGTTCCTGTTCCGCCTTGGAAAAATTCGATTTCACAATTAGGAAATTTCTTCTTGAGTGCAGGCTTCATATTAGCAATTATATCTTCATACATCGAAGTATAGATTCTAATTTTTCCGGTAACTTCTTCATTCGCCTTCATATTTTTACTCGTATCATCTTTCTTTCCAGAACTTCCTCCGCAAGCAGTAGTTCCAATCATTAGTGCTGACAACATAAGTGCCAAAAATTTCTTTTTCATAATTCCCCCTAAATAGAAATATTATCTTTTTGTTGAGTACACACTCCACGATTAATTATATTCAAAATCCCAAAAAAAATCTATATTTTTTTCATCAATTTTCAAAATAATTTTAAATTTTTGAACAATTAAAAAGGGACTTTATTGTCCCTGCAAAAATATCCATCCCTATTTGTTAGTTCTCATTTAAAACATACTAAAAACAAAAAAGAGAGATCATTTATGAAAAATTGTCTCTCTTTTAATATTTTATTAAATTTTTGAAATAATTATATTCTAAATTACTTTATTTTACAAAAATAGATATATCAGACAAGTTTTTTATTCTATTTTCTCCAAAATTAATACCATAAAATTTCAACCCTATGGTCTTCGCACATTCAAAATCACTTATGGAATCCCCACACATAATTGATTGCGATAAATCTATATTTGGATATTTTTCAATAGCTTGTAAAATCAAGCCTATTTTAGGTTTACAACATTTACAAAAGTCAGTTCTTGAATGAGGACAAATAAAACTATCTAATACAATTATATTGTTAATAGCTAATATCTCTAAAAGCTGATTATGAAAACTGTTAAATTGTTCGACTGTAATAATTCCTTCCCCTATTATATACTGATTACTTACAATAATTATTTCAAACCCTCGTTCATTGAGATATTTCATTCCTCGTATTGCTCCATCTAATAAAACAGGTCTTTGAATATATTTCCAGTCTTTATCAGGATAATCTAAATTAATAGTCCCATCTCTGTCTAAAAATGCAATTTTCATATAAACCTCGAAAAATATATTAAAGTTAAAAAAATTTTTACCAATTTCAAATATATCTTACTTCATCCATTCATTAAATTTATCCAAAGTTTTCTCTCTACCAATGTCAGTAACTTTTATAATGTCATTTTCTATATATGCAAATTTTTTATTTACTATGTTCTTTAAAACTTTTTCAAATTTATTCTTTGCATAACATAAATGCTCATTTATTTTTACAACATTACACTCGATGTCAGCTCTTTCAGTATTTTCATGATTTATAATATGAAGCATCATTGTAACCTCTGCAAATTCAGCCCTTTTTCTGTTTTCATTTAATATTTTTTTGATAATTCCGTTTCTCGGTTCAAATATAAATACTAATAAAAATATCAATCCGTTAACTATGGCTATTGTTCCTGCAATAGAAAGGTCATAAATATATGCCATATAAAATCCTATTACACTACTTAAAACTCCCGTGAAAACACTTATAAATATCATTTTCTTCAAATCATGTGTTAATAGATATGCCGTTGCAGACGGAACAACCATATATGAAATTACAAGTATTGAACCCACCGCATTAAATGCTCCTACAGTTGTTATAGAAACTAAACTCATCAAAGCGTAATAAATAACAGCCGGTGCAAATCCGGAAATCAAACTTAAATTTTTGTCGAATGTAGAAATTTTTAATTCTTTAAAAAACACCCAAATAAAAATCAAATCAATTAAAAATATTACTGCCATTACAAAAATAACCTTTGACATTTCATAACCGAAAAACTCGATTCTCGGAATTATTGAAAATGCAACTTCTCCAACTAAAACGGAGTCAATACAGAGATGCACTCCTCTTAAAAATTTTGAAATCAATATTATAGCAATACTGAACAAAAATGGAAATACAAGCCCTATTGACGCATCTTCATGCAAAGTTGTCTTTTGATTTATAAGCTCCGTCAAAAATACAGTAAGTATTCCAACCAGTCCGGCACCGACAATCAGCAAAGGACTTGTCAAATCTTTTGTAATGAAAAAAGCAATTACGATTCCAAGTAAAATTGTATGAGTTATAGAATCTATCATCATAGACATTTTTCTAAGAATTAAAAATGGTCCCAATAGTGAACAAGCAGCTGAAACTAAACTTACAGCTATTAAAATTTCTAATTGTCTCATTTAGTCCCTCCTTGCATAGTTCTCTTTTTACTGAATAAAATTCCTTTTTTAGGCGAAAATAATATACTAAAAAATACAATTAAACTTGCAACTATCGCTATAACCGGTCCTGTTGACAATCCTTTATAGTACATACTTATAAATGAACCGGTAATTCCTGAGAAAGCTCCAAAAATTCCTGATAAAATCATCATAACATTGAATTTATCCGTCCATTGTCTTGCAGCAACAGGTGGTGCAATTAACATTGTACTCATAAGAATTACTCCAACTGATTGAATTCCCATAACTATTGAGATTACAAGTAAAACTATTAATATTCCGGTCATTAAATTTATAGAAAATCCCTTTGTTTGTGCAAACTCCGGATCAAAGGAAAAAAGTTTTAATTCTTTCCAAAATAGTAAAATTACAAACAACACCAAAATAATTATTCCAATTAAAAAATATATATCTTTTTTCAAAAAAGCGGCAGCTTGCCCAAATATAAATTTATCAAGACCCGCTTGATTAGTATTTGCTTCTCTTTGAATAAGTGCAAGTAAAACAACGCCAAGCCCAAAAAATGTTGACAAAACAATTGCCAATGCACTGTCAAATTTTACTTTTGATTTTAAATCAATTCCGAAAATGAAAAGTGCCGCTATAACTCCTGCGATAAAAGCTCCAAGAAGCAAAAATTCCAAATTTTTAATTCCAAGTACCATAAAAGCAATACAAACACCGGGAAGAGTTGAATGGCTGATTGCATCACAGATAAGTCCTTGTTTTCTCACTGTAACATATACTCCCATAATTCCACTTAAAAGTCCCAAAAGTCCTGAACCTAAAGCTATCATCAAAAAAGTATAGTCAGTAAGTAAATCTAAAATTCCGTTCATAATCTACACCCTATATGCTTTATTTATATTTTCTTCAGTAAAAACTTCTCTAACGGAACCTGATGCAACAACCAATTTATTTAAAAGTACAACATCATCAAAATATTCCTCAACAGTTCTCAAATCATGATGAACAACTATGATTGTCTTTCCGCTATCTCTAAGTTCTTTCAAAATTTTCATAATTTCTTTTTCCGTTTTAGCATCAACCCCTTTTAGCGGTTCATCTAAAAAATAAATTTCACTATCTTGAACTAATGCTCTCGCCAAGAAAACTCTCTGTTGTTGGCCGCCGGAAAGATCGCTTATTTGCCTATCGACAAACTCTTCCATTCCAAGTTTCTTTAAAGCCTCTAAAGACAATTCTCTTTCTTTTTTACCTGCTCTTTTTATCCAACCGAGCTTCCCATAAGTTCCCATCATAACAACATCCAAAACATCTGTCGGAAAATCCCAATCGACAGACTCACTTTGTGGCACATAAGAAATATCTTTTCTAAATTCCTTATAAGGCTTGCCGAAAAATGAAATTTTTCCGGATGAAATGGGAATTAAATTTAACATTGCCTTTAACAAAGTCGATTTACCTGCACCGTTTGGTCCCAAAATCGCGGTAAGTTTACCTCTTTTAATATCCAAATCCACATCCCAAACTACAGGTTTTAGATAATAGGCAATAGTTAAATCTTCAACTTTTACAGCTATTTCGTCCATTTTTTCCTCCAAAAAACAAAAAATCTCCACAATATAAGTATATATATTTAGGAGATTTTTTTCAAGTATTATTTTAAAGCATCAACTATAGTATCAATATTATATTTAAACATTGAGATATAAGTATTTTCTTTTGTATTATCATCTCCTAATGAGTCAGAATACAACTCTCCACCTATTTTAACATTATGTCCTTTAGCTTTACAAGATTCAACTAAAGATTCAATAGTTTTTTTAGGAACTGAAGATTCAACAAAAACTGCTTTTATTTTTGTTTTAACCAAGAAATCTGAAAGTTTCTTTATATCAGCTGCACTTGCTTCTGATTCTGTACTGATTCCTTGAATAGCCTCTACCTTAAATCCGAATTCCTTTGCAAAATAGTTAAAAGCATCATGAGCGGTAACTAAAACTCTTTGATTTTCAGGTAATTCAGAAACTTTTTTCTTTATATAATCAGAAAGTTCATCAAGTTCTTTTTCATATTTAGCAAGATTTTTATCTATTTCTTCAGCTTTTGAACTATCAGCTTTCTTCAAACCTTCTGCTACATTTTTCGCAGCTATTTTCCAGTTCTTAACACTAAACCAAATATGTGGATCATTAGGACCTGCTCCTTCTTCATCCCAAGGAAGTAATCTATCTGATGGAATATTTTTTGCTGCAGTTACAACGTTCTTATTTTGTTTTTCTAAACCTTGTAAAATTTCTCCCATTTGTCCTTCCAAATGTAATCCGTTTACAACTACAACATCTGCTTTTTCAAGTTTTTCCACATCGCCTGCTGTAGGCTTATATAGATGAGGGTCAACTCCCGCTTTCATCATTCCTTCAACTTCAAAGTTATCTCCACCGATTTGCTTTACCAAATCTGTAAGCATTGTACTTGTAGCAACAACTTTTTTCTTTGAAGTCTTTTGCTCAGTTTTCTTTTCTCCCTCTTTGTTTTTACTATCATCTTTTTTGGTACAAGCTCCCAAAACCCCAACGGAAAGTACCAATGCAAGTAATAATATAATTTTTTTTCTCATTTTTTCCCTCCTAAACATTTTTATAAAGAGTTTGTTTTCTCTTACTAATATATATTATCACAATTTTTAAATAATATCAATAATTATTATTTATTTTTGTAAAAAATTTTTTAACCTTCTAAAATATTCTATAAATTACAACAAAAAAGGCAGTACAAATTCGTACTACCTTTTGGATATAAATCATATTATTTTTGTTCTGTATATCCCATCTTATTCATCAATTCTTCAGTTTTTTTCATACTAATCTTAGTTTTTGCAGGATCTTGAAAATTCTTTCCAAGAACTTCTTTTGCCTTTTCATAATCAATATTTGTGTAATCAACTTCTAAATCTTCAATAAACTTATCTTCTTGATAATCTATTGAATGTTTTATTCCTTTGATTCCTTGATATTTTTTAGCGATTGGATCTAATACCTTTTGAGTCTCTTCTTTAGTCTTCGTACTTGGCAATTGAGCATATATGCCTTCATTTTTAGTTGTTTGCTTTACAACTTTGTCTTCCTTTTCAATATAAGTATAAACTATAGTTGTTTTCAAGCCGTTTTTTTCAAGTACATAAGTTTTTGTAGCAGTAGCAGCTTCTTTGCTTGAGCAAGCTGTTGACAGTACCACGATAAAAATCATAGCCATTGATAATAGAACATTTCTTATTTTTTTCATAATATACCTCCATTAAAATATTCTTGACACATTTTATCATAATTAAAAAATTTTTTCAAGTAAATTTTAATATTAATATGCAATTTCATTAAATAAAATATCAAAATATGATAAAATGACAGTTATAAAATAAAAAGGCAGTACAATTGTACTACCTTTTATAGAATAATATTATTTTTCTTTAAATCCGGCTTCCAAAAGAGATTTTTCCAATTCTTTAAAACTCTTTATTTTGTTTAGCCCTTCTTCAAGCTCTCCTGAAGATTTTTCAGAAACTTTTCCTCCAAATGAACCGGCTAATGCTTTTAGCTTTTCAGGATTCACTTTGTTCAAATCAATATTAACTTTTAATGTGGCTTCATTATTACCATATTCAACATCAAATTTTATCCCTTCAAGACTTGCTCCCATACTCTTTATCATAGAAAATAGAAGTTTTGCCTGTTCTTGATTTTCTACATCCAGTGATTTATATGACATTTTAGCATCAATATCCAATTCATTTACTACATCATCTTTATATTTTACCTTTACCGTCATTTCACTTCCGTTTTCTGACATGTAATAAGTTTTACTTTTCTCTCCGCCACAAGCTGTCAGTAATATAATTGAAAAAATCAACATAAAACTTGTAAGTATTCTTTTAAAATTTTTCATAGCTACCTCCTTACAATCAAAATAATATACTAATATTATCTTTTTTTCACAAATCTTTACCTTCTTAACAATCTTTAACAAATCTCCTTCACACAAAGATTTCTATAACCATTTTACCACATTATAAAACTTTTTTCAAATGCATTGGAAAATTAAAACCACTAACCGGAAAATATCATAACAAACAAAAAAGCAGTATAAAATTATACTACCTTTTTATAATAAAATCATATTATTTTTGTTCTACAAATCCTTGTTTTAACACTAATTCTTCGCTTTTTTGCATACTAACTTTAGTTTTTGAAGGATCTCCTGAGAAAGTCATTCCGGGAAGATCTTTTGCCTTTTCATAATCAAAGTTTGCATAATCTACTTCAACTTCTTCAAGAAATTTATCTTCTTGAATATCAAGAGTTTCTTTTAAACCTTTAATTCCTTGATATCGTTTAGAAACAGCTTGTAATTGTTGTTTAACCTGTTCTACATCTTTACCTTGAAATGCTGAAAATGGAGCTTCAGTTTTGCTTGTTTGCTTTATAACCTTGTCTTCTTTTTCAATGTAAGTATAAACCAAAGTTACTTTCATTCCATTTTGTTCTTTAACAAAAGTCTTTGTAGCAGTAGTAGCTTCTTTGCTTGAGCATGCTGTTGATAGTACCACAACAAAAATCATTGCTAAAGATAATAAAATACTTTTTAATCTTTTCATAATTTACCTCCGTATAAATTTTTATAACTTATTTTACCACATTAAAAAGTTTTTTTCAAATATTTTTTATACTATTTTCCCTACATTTTCTCTAAAAAATTTTACTAAAAAAGCACCCTTTCGAGTGCTTTTAATTAATCCCAGCTTGGAGGAGCTGCTTTTTCTTCTGTGTTTTTGAAATATTCGTATTCAGTGAATCCCATCATTCTTGAAATTAATACTACAGGGAATACTAACATAGTCCTATTAAATCTGGTAACTGTGTCATTATAAATCATTCTTGAATTCTTTACATCTTGTTCATATTCATCAATCTTGTCCATTGTATTTAGATATAATGTATTAGCTTTTAAATCAGGATATGCTTCAACCACAACAGCAAGTCTTGATAGAGCTTGAGTAAACATATTATCATCAGCTTCAATATCTTTTACAGAACTGCTACTGTTTACACTTCCTCTTGCTTGAATAACTTTTTCTAATGTTTCAGCTTCATGTGCTGAATATTTTTTAGTTGCATCAATCAAAGATTTTAAAGCATCCCATCTTGATTCAACATTTGCTGCTATTTGTCCCATAGCATTTTTAACCATTTCTCTAAGTCTTATTAATTTGTTATAGCTTGACATAAGCCATAATCCTAATAAAACCACCACTCCCAGAATTACATATAATGCTATCATAATTTTCTCCTTTCTAAATATATATTGTACTAAATTTATAGCCAACTATCTAGTTCCTCCACCGGAACCGCCACCGAAGTATCCTCCTCCTCCGCCAATACTTGTAAAGCCTCCGCCTCCTCCGGAAGAACTTTGAACGCTTTTTGAATAAGCATCTAAAAAGTTATTAGAAAACACGTGAGAATAAATCATTGCTGTATGCAATGAATATATATCTACATCATAATTTTCTAAAAATTCCGGAGAAAGTTTCTTTAATTGTTTTTCAACTTCATCTGCAACATCATAAAGTGTTGCATAAATCAATAAGTCTTTCCAAACTTTTATTTCAGAAATTTCTCTTTCACTCAACAGTGAAAAATCTTTCAAATAATTATAATATTTTATCAAGTTTTCAGTAAACTTTTTACCATTTTCATTATATCTGTATGTCCACTTTCCTCTATCACTAGTATTAAGCAGGTTATGCTCTCTTGCATAACTTAAAGAGTCTTGTTTTAATGTTTCCTGTAAAGACTTAAAAGATGTTTGATTGCTCGTCTTTTTAAGATAGTTTGAAAATTCATTTTCCTGTAGAATTTCATCATCTCTAGCTGCTTTTACAACCATAGTATATAACTTTCTCTCTACTGTTGTTTCAAAATCATAATCTATTTTATTATTGATTTTTAAAGATAAAACTTCTTTTTTAAAAATAAAGCCCTTTTCCTCAGTCATAGGTATCAATACTTTTCCTTGAATCCATTTTAGAAAATATGCTCTAATTATTGACTCTGCTCCATCAAATCCTGCACATTTTAAAATGTGAGATAATTGCCACCATTCTTTTTCAGGGATATCTCTATAATATTCTCCTTTGAAATCTCCCTTTTTATATCCACCTTTAAGTTTCTTACTAGAAGTGACTGCAGTAGCAGTTCCGAATATACCTATAAGCAAAAATACTATAGCCTTTACAGCAATTCCATAAAGTTTTTGTTTATTTTTATTACTACTACTCTTTTTAATATAACTTGAGCCTTTAAATGCCATATCTTGATAATATGAAAAGTCTTTATTTATAATTTCACCTGAAGTAAATTCACCTTTATTTAACTGAACTAAAACTGTTACATAGTTGGAACTTGAAAGACCGGTTAAACTATTAAAAACTATATTTCCATCTAAAAATTCTATTTTCCCTTTATTACCAAAAGCCCAAATCTTAGAATTCGTATTATCAAACTTTCCTTCCTCCTTAGAAATAGTAATCTTAACTTCTTTTGGAGCAGCACTTAGTCCGTCATTTACAAATTTCCAAAAAATCATATCTGAATCATTTAAAAGTTTTATAAAATTTGTTACCCTGTACCTCAATACAAAAGTCTTCCTTTGATATTCTCCAAATCCAAAACAGAGTTCATAACCATTTGAAGCTTTTAAAACTCCTGATTTGCCAGATTTTTCCTGTCTGCTCTTTTTTGTATTCCAATTTTCTAAACTTTCATAGGGAATTTCTTTCCCGTTTTGTATTTCAGAAACCTTAAAATTAACTATTTTACTTGTTCCAAGATTTCCTATAGGAATATAGTATTCAGTACCTTTTGATGGCTGAAAATCCATAATACTTTCAATATCAGCACTTCCATCCTTGTTAATTCTAACTTTAATATCATTTTTATAAAATGTATCTGCAAAAGAATTATTGGACCGTATTGTCAAAAAGCCTAATAGTATAAGCGAAAATATAAAAATTTTTTTTACAAAATTTCTAAGATTTTTCATAAGCTCTCTATACCAACCTTCTTAAGATATATTATTTGCAAAACTTGTATTTGTCAAATAAGACTTAACAAGTTTTGCAAATTTTGATACTTCTAATTTTATTTATATAGTATTTGTTATACTACATTATCTGGTTCCACCGTCGTCACCGCCGCCGAAGGAATCATCTCCACCGCCGATGCTTGTAAAGCCTCCACCTCCATCAGAAGCCTCTTCAACACTTCTTGAATAAGCATCCACGAAATCATTAGAAAATGCATTAGAATAAATAACTGCCGTATGCAATGATTCTACATCCATATCTATATTTCTCAAAAATTCCGGAGATAATTTCTTTAATTGTTTTTCAACTTCATCTGCAACATCATAAAGCGTTGCATAAATTAACAAGTTTTTCCAAACTTTTATCTCTGAAATTTCTCTCTCACTCAATAATGAAAAATCTTTCAAATAATTATAATTTTTTACTAATTTTGCGGTAAATTCTTTACCTTTTTCACTATAAGTATGAGAATATTTGCCTTTACTACTTTTTTCAAAAAGATCATTTTTACTTGCATATTCATTGGATAGTTCTTCTAAATCTTCTTCTATTGATTCAAATTCTTCTTGATTATCCGTATCTTCCAAATAATCAGAAAACTCATTTTCTTGTAAGATTCCATCAGCTCCGGCAGCACCTGCAAACATAGCAAATAGTTTTCTCTCTACTTTTTCTTCGAAATCATTGTTAAAACCGCTCTTTATTTTCAAAGCCAATGTGTCTTTTTTAAAAATAAGTCCCTTTTCTTCAGTTACAGGTATTAATATTTTTTCTTGTATCCATTTTAGAAAATATGCTCTAATTATCGATTCTTGACCATCGAAACCTATATCTTCTAAAATATCGGACAATTTCCACCATTCTTTTTCAGGAATATCTCTGTAATATTCTCCTTTAAAGTCTCCTTTTTGATATCCATTGCTCTTTTTCTTGCCAAATATTTTAACAAGAACAACAATGGCAACAATTATACCTCCTGCAACATAAAAAATCTTATTGCTACTTTTTTTATCGGCTTTTTTAGTATAATCGGAGCCTTTAAATGCTAAATCTTTATAATATGAAAAATCTTTATCTATAGTTTCTCCGGAAGTGATATCACCTTTGTTTAATTGAACCAAAACCGTAACATAATTAGAACTTGTAAGTCCAGTCAAACTATTAAAAACTATTTTGCCATCCGAAAATTCTATTGTTCCTTTGTTCCCAAAAGCCCAAATCTTAGAGTTTGTATTGTCAAAACGTCCTTCTCCTTTTGTGATAGTAAGTTTAACTTCGCCGGGAGCAGCACTTAATCCCTTGTTTACAAATTGCCAATAAATCATATCAGAATCTTTTAAAAGTTTTATAAAATTAGTAACTCTATATCTTAAAATAAAAGTTTTTCTCTGATATTCTCCAAATCCGAAACAAAGTTCATAACCTTTATCAGTCTTTACAACTCCTGATTTTTTAGCCTTTTCTTCTCTTGTTTTCTTTGTATTCCAAGATTCTAAACTTTCATAAGGAACTTCTTTTCCGTCTTTAATTTCCGAAACTTTGAAATTAACTATTTCACTTTTCCCTAAATTATTAACAGGAACAAAGTATTCAGTTCCTTTTGATGGTTCAAAATCCATAATACTTTCAATGTCAGCACTTCCATCTTTGTTAATTCTAACATTTATCGTATTTTTGTAAAAAGTATCTGCAAAAGAATTATTGAAAGGTATTACAAATAAACTAAGTAATACAGCAGAAAAAACAAAAACTCTTTTTGCCAAATTTCTAAGATTTTTCATAAGCCTCCGCCTCCTATTCCAATCTTCTTAGAATTTCACCTTTACCTAAAATCTCTAAAATGTTTGAAAGTTCAGGTCCATGAACTTGACCTGTAAGTAATGCTCTAACCGGCATATACAAGTCTTTGCCCTTAAAACCTGATGCCTTTTGAACTTTTTTCATAAAGCCTTTGGCAGTTTCCTCATCCATTTCCTCGATTTGAGATAATTCCTCCTTCATTTTTTCTTTTAAAATTTCTATATGCTCTACATTCCTCATTTTCAAAGCATCCGGTTCAACTGCAACATCTTCAAATAAAAATCTTGATTGTTCAACAATTTCTGGAAGTCTTGAAATAGATTCCTGAAAAGTCTTCGTAATAAGTTCAAGTCTTTTTTCACAAATATCTTCTTTTATAAACCCTGCCTTAACTAAATAAGGTTTAACAAGTTTTGCAAGTTCTGAAACTTCCATCTTTCTAATATATTGAGCATTAACCCAATCTAATTTATCTACATCAAAAACTCCACCTGATTTTGAAACTCTATCAAAAGAGAATTGTTTAACCATTTCATCTAAGGATAAAATTTCTTCATTGCTTTCAGGGCTCCAACCCACAAGCGCAAGATAATTAATAAGTGCTTCCGGTAGATATCCTTTTAATCTAAAATCTTCAACAGATGCATCATCATTTCTCTTAGATAATTTCTTGCCACTCTTATTTAAAACTGTTGGTAAATGAACAAAAGTAGGCTTTTCAAAACCAAGAGCCTCATAAAGATAAATATGTTTAGGAGTTGATGAAATCCATTCATCTCCTCTTACAATATGAGTAATTCCCATTAAATGATCATCAACAACTACTGCAAAATGATAAGTTGGAAAACCGTCAGCCTTAATCAAAACTTGATCGTCCATATCATTTGTATTTATTGTAATTTTGCCTTTGATTACATCTTCAAAAACAATATCTCTATTTTCAGGTAATTTTAATCTAATTACATAACTTTCGCCATTTGCAATTCTCTTTTTAGCATCTTCAATGCTAACACCTCTACAAAGTCCGTCATATCTTGGAATTTTTCCATCAGCCTTTTGTTGATTTTTTACATCATCAAGTCTTTCTTTGCTACAGAAACAATAATAAGCATATCCCCTTTCGATAAGTTCTTCTGCATATTTATTGTAAATTCCCTTTTCAACTCTTTCAGATTGGATATATGGGCCACATTCACCAACTTCTGTAATCTTTCCGTTTTCATCAAGACAAACACCTTCGTCTGCCTCAACTCCTGCCCATTTAAGTTCGTGAATCAAATTTTCAATAGCTCCCTCAACATATCTGGTTCTATCGGTATCTTCTATTCTAAGTAAAAACTTTCCTCCCTTTTGCTTAGCATATAAATAATTATAAAGTGCAGTCCTAAGTCCCCCTATATGTAAATATCCTGTTGGACTTGGTGCAAAACGCAATCTAACCATTCCTCTTTTCCTCCTAAAAAATAACATATATCTATAATAATTATATATCAATTATATTAATTTGTAAAGGTTTTTAACAAAAAATCAAGCTCAAATGCACACATAAAAACTGCGAGTTTATAAAGTACTTGCAGTTAATTATATTATCAAAATATTAAAAGTACATTTTTTATAATAATTTTAAGTGTCAATTCTTGTTATATCTTTAAGTGATTTATTACGATAAATTAAATCATCTCTAATAGTAAAACCTTGTTTTTCCCAAAAAATATTTCCCTTTTCATTTTTATCAAAAACTACAAGAGCAACTTTATTAATTCCCAATTTAATAAGTTCATTTATAGCTGTATTCAATAATTTAGTTCCAATTTTTTGATTTTGATATTTAGGATTAACAGCTGTATGATAAATATAACCTCTTCTTCCGTCATTTCCAACCATAATAGCACCTACAATACAATTTTCCTCCGCGACAAAACATGTATTAGGATTGTGAATCAAAAACTTTTCTATTCCTTCTTTTGAATCATCAAGATTATTTAATCCCATTCCCTTACAGGACATCCAAAGAGAATATACTTCCTCATAATCATCTATAGTCATCAGTCTAATTAACATACTTTTATTCCTCCTAAACTTGTAATTTAACTATTTCTTTCTTGCAACAAAATAATATCTGTGAATTCTACCTCTAATTACTCCTTCTTTTTCAAGAATTTCCTGTGCTTTAAAGAGATTTTCTTTATACTTCTCGACTTCAAAATAAGGAAATTCCCAATCTATAATCCTTGCAAACCAAACTAGAGCACCAACATCATAAAACTCTATCGGTCTATAAGCTTCTGCTTCTTCAATAATCTCAAAACCATTTTCTATAAATTCTTGTTTTGAAATATTCAGATAAGCTTTAGGAAATGGAATATCAACATTACCAATTAAAAGTTCTACCAATTCTCTGTCATTTTCAGCACCAACCTGTTGTGTAAGAAATAACCCTCCACTTTTAAGAACTCTTTTAAGCTCATCTATATTATATTTACCATGTCTATTGGTAATAATATCAAAATAATTATCCCTAAAAGGAAGTTCATCCCCACCATCGGCTGGTTTAAAATCTATTCCCAAAGGAATAAGTCTTTCCTCACATATCTTAATATTTGGCTTATAGCCTTCAATTGCTGCGGTATGTTTGGGATTTATCATAAAAGATAAAAGAAATTCTCCACCGCCAGTTTCCATATCCAACAAATAATCATTTTCTCTTAAATAAGATTTTATAATACTCTCAAAATCCCATGGAAGATCATCTTCTTCTCTATATCTTTCTCTAATATGAGAAAAATCCCAGCCTTTAATATGGGCAATATCCTGCTCATGTAACCATTCATTTAAAAGTGTCTTTTTATCCATATTTTTCTCCTTAAATTCCTATATTATTTATCTAACAATTGAATTATCCATCATCAAATTAGCTATATGATGAGGAATCATAGAAACTTGCATTGACATTTCAACATGATAATTTTTATCTATACATTCATCCCAATACTCAAGATGCTTTTTATCTATCCACGAATCAGACTCTTCCACTCTTATTCCATTTTCTCCCTGAATTGAATACCAATAAAGATACTCTTCATCATCACATTTTTCTCTAAAAATAGTTTCTACATACATTCTCTCTCCGTCCAAAGTAAGTAATACTTCCTCCATATTTTCATTTAAAAAATTCATCCACTTATCTACTACTTCCGACTTCCCTTTTCTGACACGAAATCGTGATAATTCTATATTCATACTTTCCCCCAAAAAATAGTACTTTTTTTTATATTTGACTTTCTAAAAATTTACAATATTCTAAATTATCTTCTGTAATTTTATCACAATGCCCATAACCTTCCCATACTTTTAATTTAACATAAGGTAGTTTTTTGGGTATCACCTTCTTCGCTTCTTTATAATCAAACTCTTTAGAACCATAACAAAAAATCAGCTTTTCTTGCTCATCCTTAGATAAATCTGGGATTTTTACAAAAGAGCAATCGTGAATTATATTCACAATACTTTCATCATCCATCCTTATAAAAGACTCTGCCATTATTTTACCAAATTCCGCTCCATATAGAGCGGTCATTTTTTCTACAGCAAAATTCTTATCTTTAAGAGCTTTCTTATGTTTTCTCAAAAAAACTTTCTTAAAAAGAAAATCTAAAAAATAGGCTTTTTGCCACAAACTAGCTCCTTCAAAAACACATTTATCTATAGTTATATCTTTAGTATTTAATAAATTTAACAATACTACTCCACCTAAAGAGGCTCCAAAAGCTAAATTTATCTTATCTATTCCGTTTTCAATTAAATAATTCTTTATTTTATTAGCTTCCATTTCCGCTGACTTATATACTTCTCTTGACTTTCCATGTGCTGATAAGTCCGGAATTATATATCTATAATCCCCTAATATATTGTCAGCAATTAAAAATTTCATTCCCTCAGCAGAAGATAACATAGGATGAATAAGTAATATTACCTTTTCGCCACCCTTATTAATATCAACAAAATTCATTTTTTGCTCCTTAATTTCCGTATTATCAATAATCTTTTTAATTTAATTCTATTATACCACTTGTTACAATTCTAATCTATATATAAATTTAAAAGAGAGTGATTTCTCACTCTCTCAAATAGTTTTTTGCTTGCAAATTAGAAAAATTTATACAAAAATGTATATTAATCTTTATTGGAGCTTTAGGAGATCTCCAGAGCAATTGTATCCAAAGATACAATTACCCCGTCAGACCTACTTTTGTTTGTTTATGCCTAAACAAACAAAGTTAGGGCTAGATTCACTTCGCTCGAGATGACATGTTGGGGGCATTACTTTATAAGTTGCTATGACGTGAAATATTTAGTTTCATATAATTTTTTTAATAATTATAAATTTTTTTCAAACACTTAGTATATTTTTTGAATTTTTGAAGATTATTTACTTTTGACGTCTTGCCATTAAACGAAGATTTCTCCTTATACGTCATTTCGACCGAAACGAAGTGTAGCGGAGAAATCTCATTTTATTTTTAAACAGCAAAAAGTTGGTACAATGTAAAATTGTCCAAATCTTTGATTTGGTAACAATCGACTGTGGAAATCTCATACTTTTGCTTTAGCAAAAGTAAATGTATCGAAGATACATAGAATACAAATTTATTTTTTAAAACAAAAAAGACAGCATCTCAACCGTCTAATTTCTTTTAATTAAAACACAAAGTCTACTAATTCTAAAAAACAACAAACTTTGATTCATTTTTATTTCTATTAATTTTTTTCAATCCCATTTTTATCAATGGATTTTTTGCTTTGCTTATTCGAGCATTCTTATGACAAGCCTTTACACAAGCCATGCATACAATACAAGCTTTTTTATCCGTTATAATGTTATTGTCGATACAAGCTTTAGGACATTTTTTTATACAAACCCTACAATTATCACAAAGCTCGTAATCAGTTTTTGGAATAGTAAATATTCTTCTCCCAGTATGTACAGGTTTTATATCAGCAACTTTGTCTATAAATCTATCAAATAAACTTAAATTTTTATTCTTTTCTATATTATTTTTTAATTCCTCTCTTATAGCCTTTCCAAACGAAATTGCCATATTAATATCTTCTGCATTCGGTCTATTTATAGCAACAGGTAGTTCTTTTGTTGAAAAAGAATGTTCTCCAACAAACTCTCCATAACCCACAACATTGCCATTATTCTTTTTTATTATAGAAACAATCTCTCTTTTAGCAAACATAATTGCAGCATTTCCATATAGTAAAACTATAGCGACAGCTTTATTATTAAAATCAATATTCTTTATACAAAAATCCACCATAAACTGGTGCCCCTAAAATAATTAAATCATCTTTAGTAGTGTCAATTTTTTCTTTCTTTGAAATTCTATTATCCTTTGTTAAATCAACATACTCTACTTGCTTTGACTCAATCCCTTTAATCACATTCTTAATTATTTTTTTAGTAGTTCCTGTAGGTGAAAAATAAATTACCTTAACTTTTGGAGAAAAAGATTCTCTCTCATCCAAAATATTATAATCTAAAGAAAAATCGAAATTTTGATGACTCTTATATTCCATAGCACTACTCATATCTGTTCGCCTCTTTTCAACTTTAGTAACATTATTTTAAATATACCCTTTGCCAAATTTAGCTAACAAAAATAAAACTACTTGAAAAAAGTTTAAAAAATATATAACTATACAAATCAAACTAAATATAAATTTTAAAATTATCGATATAATAATATGCATAGGGGTATCACTATAATGTAAATAGTTTTTTTGTGCAATAAATTACATATATATAATTTACGTAAAAATATTATAAATTTACTTCAATTTTTTGAATTAAATTTTGATACTTTTTAAGTTTTTAAGAAAGGAGGAATGATAAAAGTTAGCACCAAAAGATATTTTGATTAAGATGAATGAAAGGAGGCTCTTTATGACTAATAAGACAACATCATCAATAAAATCAAATAACAAACCAGTACATAAACTAGGATTTTTTGGTTTTTTTGCTATAACAGCATCTATGGTAATGACGGTATATGAATATCCGTCTTTTGCTAGTTCTGGTTTTCAACTTGTATTCTTTCTAATTGTTGGAGGGATTTTTTGGTTCTTGCCTGTTGCATTATGTTCTGCAGAAATGGCAACAGTAGAAGGTTGGGAATCTGGAGGTATTTATTCATGGGTTGGAAATACCCTAGGTCAACGATGGGGATTTTCAGCTTTATTCTTTCAATGGTTTCAAATAACAGTAGGATTTGTTACCATGGCATTTTTTATACTTGCAGCATTGGCATACGTATTTAAATTTGATGCACTTTACAATAACCCAATGGTTATGTTTTTTGGAGTTGCAATCATTGTGTGGGTTCTAACATTTACACAATTAGGTGGAACAAAATATACAGAAAGAATTTCTAAGATTGGTTTTCTTGGAGGAATAGTTCTTCCTGTTATTATACTTTTCATTGGCTTAATTGCATACTTTAGTACTGGTGGTGTTTCTCAAATTAAGATTACGACAGAAACTCTAATTCCAAATTTCAAGGAAACAGGAACTCTTGTAATTTTTGCTTCTTTTATTCTCGGTTATATGGGCGTAGAGGCATCAGCATCTCACGTTAACGAACTTAAGAATCCGACAAGAACATATCCTTCAGTTATGATTGTTTTAACTATACTTACAATTGTACTTGATGCTCTTGGCGGACTTGCTATAGCTACAACTCTTCCAGACAAAATATTAAATGGTAATCTATCTTATGGAGTTATTGAGGCATTTGAAGCAATCTTTACAGAACATTTTGGTTCACAATATAATTGGCTTGTTTTAATAGTTGCAATACTATTAGCTCTTGGTGTATTAGCAGAAATATCTTCTTGGATTGTTGGCCCATCCAGAGCGCTTTTAGAAGCTGCAAATGATAAGATTCTCCCTCCATCTTTTGCAAAAATTAATAAAAATGGAGTGTCAGTAAAAACAGTTATACTTCAAGCAATTATAGTAACAATTTGGGATGCAGTTCTATGTGGTTCTATAGCATTGGCAGGAGGTTCTGATTCATCAGTTGGTTATTTAACAGCAATAGGACTTACAGTTGTAATCTATTTGGTTGGATATATATTATTCTTCTTAGGATATTTCGTTTTAATATTGAAAAAATCTAATTTAAAACGTACATTCCAAGTTCCCGGAGGAAAAGTATTTAAAATAATTGTTGCTACAGTAGGATTGCTTATTACGATAGCAACTTTAATTATTTCATTTTTCCCATCATCAAAATTAACAACTGCAGATAATCAAGTATATCAAATTGTGCTAATTATATGCTTTATTATCTCCTTAATAGTTCCTATAATTATTTATTCAAATAAACATAGATGGGCAACAAAATATGATGATAAAAGTAAGTAGTTATTATAAATTATTAAATACATTGATATAGTTCAAATTTTATTTAAAGAAAGGAAGATTAATATGAGTAAAAAAATATCAAAATCAAGTAGAAAAAGCACTAATCATATCAGTGATATTCTTGAATCAATGAATCAAGAAACTAGATATCTTACACCAATTTTCGGTACAGAAGCTAGCGATATTGAAATGCCAAACAAAAAAATAAATGAAAATCCTGTATCACCTCAAGTTGCAGCAGAAATTATTAGAGAATATTTAAAAACAGAAGGAAATGCAACACAAAACCTTGCAACTTTCTGTCAAACTTATATGGAACCAACTGCAACAGCATTGATGGCAGAAAATTTTGAAAAAAATGCAATTGATAAAGATGAATATCCAATGACTGCAGACCTTGAAAACAGATGTGTCGATATTATTGGAAACTTATGGCATATGAATCCAAAAGAAGAACCTATAGGAACATCTACTGTCGGTTCATCAGAAGCTTGTATGCTAGGTGGACTAGCTATGCTTTTCAGATGGAAACATCTTGCAGATAAAGCAGGAGTTAATAGATTCACCAAAAAGAGACCTAATCTTGTAATTTCTTCAGGATATCAAGTATGTTGGGAAAAATTCTGTCGCTACTGGGATATTGAAATGAGAACTGTTCCACTAGATATGGAACATTTATCCCTTAATATGGATACAGTAATGGATTATGTTGATGATTACACAATAGGTATAGTTGCTATTTTAGGTATTACTTATACAGGAAAATATGATGATGTAAAAGCTCTTGACAAACTAGTTGAACAATATAATAAAAAGAAACCTGATTTACCTATTAGAATCCACGTTGATGCTGCTTCTGGAGGTATGGTTGCTCCTTTTATAGAACCTGAATTAAAATGGGACTTCAGATTAAAAAATGTATGGTCAATTAGTACTTCAGGTCATAAATATGGTCTTGTATATCCGGGAGTAGGCTGGGTAATTTGGCGTAGCAAAAAAGCTCTTCCAGAAGAATTAATTTTCTGGGTTAGTTACTTAGGAGGAGAAGAAGCTACTATGGCAATCAACTTCTCACGTAGTGCATCTCAAATTGTCGGTCAATACTATATGCTTATGAGAAACGGGTTTAAAGGCTATAAAGAAATTCATCAAAGAACAATAGATGTAGCAAGATACATGGCAGATGAAATCAAAAAAATGGGAATATTTGAACTGCTTGAAGAAGCAAATCAAATCCCAATCGTATGCTGGAGACTAAAAGAAAATGCAAATGTACAATGGACATTATATGACCTTGAAGATAGACTACGTATGCATGGTTGGATGATTCCTGCATATCCTATGCCTGAAAATATTAAAGATGTAGATGTACAAAGACTTGTTCTTCGTCAAGACTTCGGTATGCCTTTAGCAATTCTTTGTATAAACGAAATGAAAAAACAAATTGAAATATTAAACAGTTCAAGAGTTGTTCTTCATGATAATGAAAAGAATGCAAAACCTGATAAGGGATTTGACCATAGTGGTAGGTAAAAATCTTCTACTATTATAAATCATACAAATTAGAAAACTATACTACAAAAGGGACTTACAATAGCCCCTTTTTATGTGTACTTAATTCCAAGTTATTTTTTGAGTTCTCTCAACTACGGTCGAGATGACGTGTTGGTAGTGTTTCTTTTCATAGCAATACGACGTTAATTATTATATTTCTTTTCTCTTTTATATAATAATTTTAAGTTTATTTACTTTTAACGTTAAGCTCCTAATCGAAGCTTTCCCCTTATACGTCATTTCGACTGGAGCATTAGCGAAATGGAGAAATCTCATACTTTTGCTTGTAAAGCAAAAGTAAATGTATCGTAGATACATAAAAAATAATAATTCATAGATACAAAAAGACGGTATCTCTACCGTCTATTTATAACTATTCTAAATTCCAACAAAAACTTCGACAACTTTTCTTATTTTTTCTAAGACTATTTCTTTTTTCTTTTCTCTTACTCCACCTCTTCTGGATAGTGGTGGGATTATGCCGTCTAATTCATCTCCAGCATATTCCACATATCCTTTAGATATGGATTTTTCAATAAATCTGTTGGCTTTCTCATTTAGATTTTCTTCAGCAATTAGTTGATTAATTTTAACTGCTTTTTCTTTTTTTGCAAAATCATAAAAAGTTTCGATAATATCGTCAGTATTTTTCAACTCTGATAATCTTGTTTTGCTAATGAATTCCATAACTAAATCTTCTTTTGCTCTTGTTCCAAGACTTGATCTGATTACTCTACGAACTTCAGCTTTCAAACTTTCGATATCGTCATTTTCTCTTGCCTTTTCAAGAATCAATGCTAAAATATAATCTAGATTAATTTCGTCAGTCTTTAGCAAATCAATTTGAAATTCAACATCTGAAAAGTCAACTTGTGCTTCTTCAGCTTCTTTGCTTCGTCTTTCGTTCAAAATACTCTCTCTGATATCGACATATACACTTTTCATATCTTGCATTAGTCTTTCAGAAATAATTTTTTCAAAACTTTCAAATTCGTCAAAATTTCTAAGAATATTCTCAGCTTTTAACAACTCTCCAAAAAGCTGTACAAATTCTTTTTTATCAGCTTCAAGTACAATTTCAGTTGGGTCAGGAAATTTAGCAATTATTTCTTCACATATATCCTTATAACCTTTAAATTTCTTTCCTGTTTCTTCATCTGTAAAACCATGGATATATTCATCGTAGCTCTTTTCTAAAATTACGTTGACACTATTTTCATCTCCAAAAGTTTTAATCGCATCTTCTGTAGCTCTTTCCAAATTTCTAAAACATACAATATTTCCAAATGTTTTTACTTTATTTAAGATACGATTAGTTCTTGAAAATGCTTGAATCAGTCCGTGATATCTTAAATTTTTATCTACAAATAAAGTATTTAATGTAGGAGCATCAAAACCTGTTAAAAACATTCCAACTACAATAAGCAAATCAACTTCTTTATTCTTTACTCTATTAGATAAATCAGAATAATAATTTTGGAATTCCTTTCCTTCAGTTGAAAAATTTGTTTTAAAAAGTTTATTATAGTCATTTATTGCCCTATTCAAGAATTCTTTAGCTGTAGAATCCATAGCTGACGGTTCAAAATTTTCATCCTCTATTTCTCCAATTGCAGATGGTTCTTCATTTGCAGAAAAACTATAGATTGTAGCAACTTTTAATCTCTTTTCTTCAGGTAGAGCCTCTTGTTGTTTTTGAAATTCTTCATAATACAATTTTGCAGCCTCTACACTCTGAACAGCAAACATCGCATTGAATCCATTTAATCTTCTATGTTTTAAATCATAAAACTCATTTCTATGTGTCTTAGTATCAAAAACCTTTAAAATATATTTAGTAATTTCAGTTATACGGTCAGGATGTAATAGCATTTTTTTCTCTAATTTCTTTAGCTTTTCCTCATCCGTTTCCATTTCAATTTCCTTGAATTTAGGAGTAATGTTATTATAATCTACTTTAAATTTTAAAACTTTCCCATCTCTAATCGCATCTGTAATTACATAACAATGAAGTTGAGCACCAAATGTTCCTGAAGTCGTATCTCCTTTAAGAGAATTTTCAGCAAAAATAGGTGTTCCAGTAAATCCGAATTGATAATATTTTTTAAATGATTTTCTGATATTTTTTTGTGCATCTCCAAACTGTGAACGATGACATTCATCAAAGATAAGGACACATTGTTTATCATAAATTGGATGATTAGGATTTTTCTTTACAAATTCATTTAACTTTTGGATTGTAGTAACAACAATTCTATTGTCATCCTTCTCAATAGATTTTTTAAGTTCCTTAGTATCCTTACTTCCATTGACACTATCTTCTTGAAATTTTTTATATTCCTTCATAGTTTGATCGTCTAAATCTTTTCTATCAACTACAAAAAACACTTTATCAATAAAATCAAGACTTGTCGCAAGTCTTGCAGTCTTAAAAGAAGTTAAAGTTTTACCAGAACCTGTAGTATGCCAAATAAAACCACCAGCTTCAGCAGTTCCTGCTTTTTTACTTTCATAGCTTGACTTTATTTTCCATAAAATTCTTTCGGTAGCTGCTATCTGATAAGGTCTCATAATGAGTAAAGTGTTACTTGCATCAAAAACACAATATTTTGTAAGCACTTCAAGAAGAACTCTTTTTTCAAAAAATGTTCTGGTAAAATCTTCTAAATCACGAATAACCTTATTTCTAGCATCAGCCCATTCACAAGTAAATTCATAATTATTTTTATTTTTCGCAGTTGTATTTGCAAAATATCTCGTATAAGTTCCGTTGGAGATTACAAAAATTTGCACAAATTTATAAAGAGAATGATCTAAATTAAAACTCTCTTTACTATATCTGTGAATTTGATTAAATGCTTCATGTAAATTTACTCCTCTTTTCTTTAACTCTATATGAACTAAAGGTAAGCCATTTACTAAAATAGTTACATCATAACGATTTTGGTTTTTTTCTCCAGCAGTAACTTGATTTACAACCTGTAAAAAATTATTGTGAATATTTTTCTTGTCAATAATCTTTATATTTTGTAAATGCCCATCATCAAAAGTAAAATCGTAAATATAGTCCTCTTGTATTTTTCTTGTCTTTTCAACCATTCCATCCTTTGGACAATCCAAATACTCAGTTAAAAATCTTTCCCACTCAGATTTCGAAAATGATACATTATTTAATCTTTCGATTTGAACTTTTAAATTACCATACAGTTCTTCACTTGTTGTAAATTTTACTCTTTCATATCCTTGAGAAACTAAATTACCTATCAACTCTCTTTCAAGCTCAGCTTCACTTTGATACGAGCCTCCACCAACTCTATTATTTTTGTCATAATGTGCCAAGATAATTCCTCCTGTCATCTCAGCAATAGTTGACACACTGTATTTACTCGTTTCCTCTGACATCTAAATACTCCCTCCATAAGTTTTAGAAATAAATTCTAAAAATTCTTCCAATTTCTTCACTACTTCTTTATCCAATTTTTCAACCCATCTTTTAGGTATACTTTCATAGCCAAATTTTGCACCAGCAATACTTCCTGCAATCCCTGCAATTGTATCTGCATCTCCACCGTGATTTACAGCACTAATGATACAATCTTCAAAAGATTTCTTTTCACTCCAATAAATAGCATTATTGAAAGTATTGACAATATATCCACTGGGCTCTAAAAGAACTCTTTTTTTTAGACTTATTCTCTTCCCTAAAATATGAGCTTTAATAATTTCAGTATATTCCTTTAAAATATTTCTACAAATATCATTATTATGAGTAATATCTCCCTGAATAAAATTAAGTTCTAAGGATTTATCTGAATTTAATAATGAACAAGGCAGAGCTCTCATAAGACTTCCATTGCCCAAAGCAGTATTATCCTCTACAATATAATTTCCAGACTCCTTATAAAAAGCTATTGCTCTTCTACATTGATTTCCAATGTCTTTAGGTTTTGTATCATACCAAGCAACAAAACTATCAGCTACATCTTTCTTAAAATTCTTAAAATCATTTTTCATAAGAACTTCCATAACACAAATCGTCATCTGTGTATCATCTGTAACTTCTCCAGCTTTTAAGTCGAGCCAACCTCCACCAACTATATCAGTAAGTTTTCCGTATTCACTTTTTATTTCAGTAGCACTCATAAATTCAGTAGTCGCTCCCATTGCATCTCCAATCGCAAAACCATAGAGCGAACCCTTTAACCTGTCTTTAATATTATTCATACATCCTCACTTTAAATTATCTATCAAAACTTAATAATTTTTCTCTATAATATTCATATTGTTTTTGTCTTAATTCAATTTCCTTTGGCAATCCTTTAGAAATATTATTTACAATATTATCAAATTTATCAAGAATAGAAACAATATGCTCTTGAACTGGTATTGAAGGAATAAAAAATTTTAATTTTCCTATTTCTCCAAGATTAATTTTTATAGGAGTTGCATTATGCAAAATTCTTTTACTTAATTCTTTTTTACCTTGATTACTTTCAATTAAATATTTTAGAAATTTACTTAACACAATATCATTACTTGGTCTAATCAATGCTAATGTTACATAATAAGCTAAATCATCATCATTTTTAACAATAGCACAAGTTCCAATATCTCCTATTCTAGTCATAAAAACATCATTTTTTCTAGGTTTAACTTTAAATTTATTATATTCTTCGATTGTTATATATTTGTTAGTTCCATAAATATTTTTAATATCCTGAACACTTACAAAAGGGACTCCTATATTAACATATTTCGGTGTTTGATGAGTTCCATCATAAATTTTAGCAAAATCTTCCAATTTCTTTAGTTCAACTCCAAAAACAGTAACACCAACAATTTCTCCAACTTCTTTAAGAGAGTTTAGATACGAATTAGAGAGATATGCTCTCTCTCTCTCTCTCTCTCTCTCTCTTAACAGAATTTTCATCAAATGTCAAGAGTTTTTCGCGATAATATTCATATTGTTTTTGTCTTTGTTCAATTTCTTTTGGCAACAAACCTTTTGTATCAGCCAACAAAGATCGAAATTTATCAAGAATTTCAACTACTTTGTTTTGTATTTCAATTGGTATAATTGGAATTTTAAAACTTCCATATTGTTTTGCATTTATATTTGGTTGTGAACCTCTGCTCTTTGTATTGTCAACAAAAATTTTATAACGATTTGTATTTAAACAATAAAAAACAAATTTAGGTAAAGCAATTTCCCTATTTACAATCAATCTTATTAAATATCCAGCATATATACATTTATCATTAATTAAATGTATATAATTTTTACCAACGGTCGCTCCACTTCTAGCAAATAAAATATCTTCATTATTAAGAATATACTTTTCTTCTACTACATTAGGAGATGCTTTTTCTTTATTTAATCCACCACTATCGTTGATATCTGTAATTCTAATATATCTTGTTTCTCCATCGTAATCTATCGCAGATGCTCCTGAACCATAGCTTAAACTTCCAACCGAAATTTCATCTAATGTCTTCCATTCTAACTTTAATAACCTGTTTTCTTCTAAATGGCATGACAATTTATTCAAATATTCTTCACTTAAAAGCATATCTCTATAATATTCATACTGTTTAGTTCTAGACTGTAATTCAGACTGTAATTCAGTAACATAATTTGTAAATTTGTCAAGTGTTTTTACAATTTTTTCTTGTGTTTCTATTGAAGGAATAGGAATTTTTATTCTTTCAACTACATTACTCATTAATTTGGGGTTCCCCGACCCTCCTTTTACATGCTTTTTTGCTTCAATTTGTAACCAATATACTATAAACTTAACCGATAATTTTTTATTATCTTTTGGCTCAATCAGTCCACAAATATTTGTTACTGAGAACTTTCCATTTCTATAGAAAACAGTACCAGCATATGCTCCATCTGTAGTCCATGTTGCAAATTCTCCATCAAAATCATATGTGCTTATCCTTCCTATTTCTCCATTATTTCTTGTTTGGGATGAATATACAGGGAACTCACCTTTATGTTCCTCTAAATAGATTTTAGATATAACACGACCCCTCTTAATATTACAAACTTCTCCTAGTTTTTTCCATTCTACTTTCTCATTTTTTAGTAATTTATCTATTTTACTCATCTTCAAGCTCCTTTACAATTTCGTTTATTGAGCTTCTTAATTCATCTATTTTCTTTACTGTTTCTTCAATTTCTTTGTTTAGAACTTTTATGTCGATTACTTCTCTGGTATCTTCTTTTTCTACATAAGTAGAGACGGATAAGTTGTAGTCATTTTCTTCTATTTCAGTTCTATCTACATATCTTGAAAAATATTGTTTATCAGTTCTGTTTCTAAATTCTTCTACTATTGCACTTATATTTTTTTCTTCCAAGATATTGTTATTAGTTTCCTTTTTAAATTCTTTACTTGCATCAATAAAAAGCACCTTGTTTTCTGTTTTGTTTTTAGCAATAACTAAAACACAAGTTGCTATTGATGTTCCAAAAAATAGATTTTCAGGTAATTGGATTACACAGTCTATAAAATTGTTGTCCATTAAATATTTTCTTATAGTTCTTTCTGCACCTTTTCTGTAGAAAATTCCCGGAAAGCATACTATTGCAGCTCTACCATTGCTTGAAAGATAGCTTAGTGAGTGCATAATAAAAGCATAGTCTGCATAAGATTTTGGTGCTAATTTTCCTGCAGGAGCAAAACGTACATCATTAATCAATGTAGGGTCTGCATCACCTATCCATTTAATTGAATATGGCGGATTTGAAACAATCGCATCAAAAGGCTTTTCGTCATTATGTAGCGGATTAAGCAATGTATCTCCTCTTTTGATAGAAAAGTTATTATAATTTACATTGTGAAGAAACATATTCATACGAGCTAGGTTAAAATTAGTCATATTAATTTCTTGACCAAAAAAGCCCTCTTCTATGATATGGTCGTCAAATTGTTTTTTCATTTGCAAAAGTAAACTTCCGCTTCCACAAGTTGGGTCATACACTTTGTTTATCTTTTCTTTTCCATCCATTACAATTCTTGCTAAAAGTTTTGATACAGTTTGTGGAGTAAAAAATTCACCACCGGATTTTCCGGCATTACTTGCATAATTAGAAATTAAATATTCATAAGCATCCCCAAAAGCGTCAATATGATTATCTTTAAAATTTTCAAAATTAATTTGAGCTATTCCTGTTAAAATATCTCTTAATCTCTTATTTTTTTCTGCTACTGTTCCCCCAAGTCTATTGCTTGTCGTATCAACATCTTCAAAAAGTCCTTTGATATCATCTTCAGACTCAGCACCGATAGCACTTTTTTCAATATCAGAAAAAATATTCGCAAGTTCTGTATTTAAGTTTTCATTATCTTTTGCATTTGCTACTACATTTTCAAAAAGCTGACTAGGTAAAATGAAAAATCCCTTTTCTTCTATTGTTCCACTTTTGAAATCTCTTTTTGCTTCATCATCTGAAATATCAGCATATTTAAAATTAGGGTCTCCTGCTAAATGTTCATTTTTATCAAAATAATCTCTTAAGTTTTCAGAAATAAATCTGTAAAACAAAATCCCTAATATATATTGTTTAAAATCCCAGCCATCTACGGCTCCACGAACATCATCTGCAATAGCCCATATTTTTCTATGAAGCTCTGCCCTCTGTGCAGTTTCATTATTTTCTTTTGAAAAATCCGACATTTTCTCTCCCTCTCTCTATTTAAATTATTTATTTACTACAATTTTTATAAAATTAATTCATAGACAAGCAAATTTTCACTACTTATTAGCTTAAAATTGTTATTTGTTGCGATTTTTTGTGTTGCTAATTGTTTTTTATCACATTCGATAATGAGTGAATGGATTTTTTTATTTTTCGCATAGTCAATGAGTGATTTTGTTATTTCGTTTGCTATGCCTCGTCCCCAATAGTCTTGACTTAAAATAAAGCCAATTTCGTAACTGTCTTTGTCGTATTCGTGAAAAATAATATGTCCTATTAATTTTTTATTTTCTTTATATTCCAAAGCAAAAACTCGTGGAGGATAAGACAGTGCATTTTTGTTTAAAAAGTCTTTTGTGTCTTCTAAAGTGAAAGGTGTTTCAATGTATTCCATCACTTTAGGGTTACTTAATATCAGATATAGGTCATCTACATCTGATTGTTTAAATTGTCTTATCCTACACCTTTTTGTTTCTATATTCAAAATATGTTCCAAGATTATCACTCCTAATTATTTTTTATTCCACGTCTTTTAATGATTCTATCATTGGAACTTTGCTAAGCATTATTTTTACTATAAAGTAAACTACAAATGTGAATAGTAGTGTTACTAATGCTGAATAAATGTAGCTTATTAATTTTACTTTGTTGAAAAATCTGATTGAGTCCATAGCAAGTTGTTCCATTATATTTATGTGCAGACTGTGACCTACAAAGACTCCGAGCCCTATTCCTATTATTGTTAGTATTACAGTTTCTTTGTAGATGTAGTTGTCAATTTCTAAAGGATAAAATCCTAAAACTTTAAGTGTTGCAATTTCCCTTTTTCTTTCTGAGATGTTTATATTACTTAAGTTGTATAAAACTACGATTGACAAAAAGCCTGAGCATATTACGATTACTAAAATAATTGAGTTTATGCTGTAAGATGCGTCATCAATTATCCTTTTCAATGAGTGTATGTTTGTGCCTTTTACGGCAACTGGATCTTTTTCTAATTCATTTATTACTTTTTCGATATTGCTCTTGCTTCCATCATTTAAAATTAGTAGCTTTGTATTTTTTATAGGTTTTCTGAAAAAAGTTTGTTCATAAGTTTTTTCGTTCATTATAAAGAAATTACCAACATGATTTTCAAAGATTCCTGCAACTACTCCCTTATATTCTTTATTGTTATTTATAAAGGTTATTTCATCTCCAACTGAAAGTGAAAATTTTTCGGATAATTTTCTATTTATATAGATTCCGTCATCTAATTTTTCAATTTTTTTGTCTCCATTATATAGACCAAAGAATTTTGAAAAATCACTTAAATTATCAGTTGTAAAGACACCTATTTTTTCATCAAAACTTTTTTCTGATTTTATATTTACAGATACTAATGATATATCAATACTTTCTTTAATGTCCTTGTTTGATTTTATATCTTCATTAAATTTTTCCAAATCTTTCTCCAATGCCATAGGATTGTAGATAACTGATGAATGATATTTTGTATATTTTGAGTATTGTAAATCGGAAACTCCGTCTAAGCTGTCTTTTATTCCAAATCCCAGCACTAAAAGTCCCATACAACCCATTACACCTATAATTGTCATTGACAATCTGAGTTTGTATCTAAAGACATTTCTTAGAGTTGCTTTTTGCAAAAATGAGAGTTCTTTCCATATATATGGTATTTTTTCAAGAAAAACAAAATTTCCAGACTTTGGAGCCTTTGCTCTCATAAGTGATGAAATTTTTTCTTTTAGCGTTCTTATACATGTTACATAGGACACAAAAGCTGTGCAGAAAATTGCAATTAAAATTCCGACAACAATTATTTGTGGATAGTAACTGTCAAAAACTTTTTTAAATATAAATGCTTTTAGATAGGATCTGTAAACAAGTGGAGAAATCACTTTAAAACCTAATATAGTACCTATTATTCCTCCAATGATACTTGCTAAAAGTCCATAGTAAAAGTATTGTTTTGCAATGTCGATATTACTATATCCTAGAGCTTTTAAAGTTCCTATTTGTATTCTATTTTCATCTACCATTCTGGTCATTGTTGTAAGTGATACCAAAAGGGCAATGAAATAGAAAAATAGTGAGAATACATTTGAAACACCATAGATTCCATTTGCTGCAAAATAAACTTTTGACATTGCAGATGAAACAAATCCTTCTTCAATATTGTAATTTGGCTCTATCAATTTAGATAAAACTTCATCGCCGTCAGAAATTTTGCTATCTGCATCGGAAATTTTTCCTTTAGCATCTTCCAATTCATCTTTACCTTTATTTAATTTTAAGTTGTTTTCTTCAATTTCAGCCTTTTTTTGAACTAACTTTGAATAGTATTTGTCAAATTTATTCAACCCTTCCTCGTACTTTGCTTCCAATTCATACTTTTTATTTTCCAAATTTACGATTCCGGAAGATAATTTTTGCTCCGCTTCAAACAATTCATTAATCTTTGAAGAAATATCTGATAGACCGGCATCAAGCAAAGCTGAATTTTTTTTGATTTTTTCAAGAGTTGCATTTAAAACAGCCAATTTTTTAGTAATTTCTTCTTTTTTTGCCTTATATTCGCTTTCTTCAATTAAGTTTGCCTTGTAGTTTTCTTCAAGCAATTTTAATTCTTTGTTTTCATTTTTTATTTGTAGCTCAATATCGGTTTTTGAATTTTCCAAATCTGCTTTATCTTTTATTAAAGAATTATTTTTTTCAGTTAAAATTTCTTTGTTTTTATCCAACTCTGCTTTTTTAGAATACAACTCATCTAGGGCTGTTGTCAATTTTGATTCATTTTGATTTATCTGCTTAATAAATTGATTTTTTTGATAATCCAAATCTGCAAATGCTCTTCTTAAATCTTTTCTTCCGCTTTGTACTTTTTCAAGATTTTGTTGTAATTTCTTTTCACTTTCTTCAATATCAAATTTATTTTTATTAACCTCTTCCTTGCTATCATCTAATGCTTCTCTTTTTTGAGCATAAATAACATTATATACTTCTCCGGCTCTACCTTTGAATGAGTCTTGTAACTCTGTTTTTCTTTTGTTTGATAGTTTTTTATACTCTTTACTATTTCTATTCAAACCATTTAGGTCTGAAAAAGTAATTTTTGCATAAGAAAAATAACTGAAATCAAAAGTGTCTTTTGAAACTATCGCCAAATATCCATTTTCGGTAGTTCCCATTAACAATGTAGTTAAAACCTCAGGACTTTTGATAAAGCCTTTAACTGTAAATTTATTTTGTTTTAATTTTTTTACTTCATCTTTAAAAATTCCAAATTTTTCAACATTTTTAAAGTCTATTTCATCTCCAATTTTATATTTGTCTTTTAATCTTTCATCCAACAAAATGTCAGAATCGGACTCGATATCTTTTCCCTCTACTACTTGAATAGTACTGATTTTTTCGGGCTTGTTTTCAATGGTAAAATCTACTTTTCTATCCTCATCTTTAAGATTTATACTGTAACCATATTCAACATCTTTTAAGTTTTTTAAATTGGAAATTATATTCTCATCCTCTTTTTGCAAGCCAAAATTAGAAGAAATTTTATAATCGTATAAATTTCCTTCTTTTACACGTTCATCAACACTTCCTCTCATGATGTATGGAGTTATTTTAAGTCCTACAAAGACCATTACTCCAAGTGCTATCATAAATACAATAGATACAAATTTCGGAAATGTCCTAAAAATTGTTCTGTAAAAATTTTTAAACAATGTTTTTTTCATACTACCACTCAATTTCCTTTATGTTCTTCGGGTTTTTATTTAATATCACATTTTTTACAGTACTATCGTTAATTTCAATAACTCTGTCTGCCATTGGCGCTATTGCCTGATTGTGAGTTATTAAAATTACAGTTGTATTTGTACTTTTACATCTTTGGTGCAAAAGTTCTAAAATCCTCTTTCCGGTATGGTAATCTAAAGCTCCTGTAGGCTCGTCACATAAAAGCAGTTTAGGATTTTTACATAGTGCTCTGGCTATTGCAACTCTCTGTTGTTCCCCTCCGGATAATTGACTTGGAAAATTTTTCAGCCTGTGAGATAATTCAACAGATTCCAAAACCCCTGCCGGATTTAAACTTTCCTTTACGATTTGCCCTGCAAGTTCAACATTTTCCAAAACTGTTAAATTAGAAATTAAATTATAGAATTGAAAAACAAAACCTACATCATATCTTCTATAGTCGTTAAGTTGTCTTTTATTAAATTTACAAATATCTTTTCCGTCTATAAAAATTTCTCCACTTGTTGCATCGTCCATTCCCCCTAAAATATTAAGGATTGTGGATTTTCCTGCACCGGAAGGTCCAACGATAATACAAAATTCTCCATGTTCTATTTCAAAAGAAACATCTCTATTTGCAACAATCTCTGAACTCTTTCCTTCATTATATTTTTTATAAACATTTTTAAATTCGACAAAAGCCATAATTGCCTCCCATTTTAATTTATTCTAAATATATTACATTTAATATTTAATATTTCATAAAATTACTCAAACTAACCTAATTTTACTTTAGCACAAAAGTGATAAAAAATCAAGATTAAGTACAACCAAAACTGTTCTTTAATCAAATTTTTAATATCGTTTGCAAAAATATTCTATAAATTTAATAAAAAATATTTATTTTTCAATAATTTTTATTAACCTTTTTTATAAAAAAACACTTGTATTATTTATTGCAAAATGGTATAATGAAAAAAAGAAATTAAGGGGTGGTTTAAATGTTAAATTTTGTACTTGGTCCGTCAGGATCCGGAAAAACTAAATGGTTGATAGATAAAGCAAATGAAGAAGTGAGAAAAGGAAACGGAAATATCATCTTTATAGATACAGATGATTCTCATATTTTCAGCTTAGACCACAGTGTAAGATTAACAAATGCTAAAGAATATGGAATAGTAAATCTTGATAAATTATTCGGATTTATCTTCGGAATTGTTTCAAGAGATTATGATGTGGAAAAAATTTACATCGACGGTATCTATTCAATAATTGATCTTGATAGCGATAAGCTTTGCAAATTTAAAAAGGATGTCGAAGCATTTTGCAAAGAGCACAATCTTGAAGTTTTCATGGGAATTAATATTCCTAAAGAAGAACTTTGTGAGGGAGCTCAAGCAACTTGTGTCGAATTAAAGTTAGACTAAATTTAAAAGGCATCGTCGGGATGCTTTTTTTTTTGAGTATGAATATACCAACAAAACAACTTGAGATTTTTTTCAAAAGAAGAAATGAGTTAATTAAAGAACTTTCGATAAGAAAAATCGACAAATTATCTTTTTTAGAAAAAAATTATGAATTGATACAAAATTTAAATATGAAACCACTTTTAAATATATCATCGCTGGAAGAAGGGATGTATAATTACCAATACTACAATATTTTAGCGAAATTTTTTAAACAAAAATCAATTTTGTATTCAAATAACAAGAAAAAACAAAAAAAATATAATGAAAATCTTATGAAATCTAATAATTATTATGCAGAAAAAGATAAATATCTTTTAAAGATGATTGACTTCTTAGATGAAAAAACTACAGAATCCTATTTTATAGATATGAATTCAAAAAGACTTAACAATTCTCTTTTTGAAATTGTTGTGAAAGATGTTGATTTTGCAATTTTTCATTCTATGAATATTGAAATTTTACAGAAATTAAAAGAAAAGAATATATTTATTGATGAGATTAGAATTTCAAAGATTAATGACTATGTTAATACAAATATTTAAAAGGTTGTGTAGCACATACACAACCTTATTTTTTTAATATTAAACATTTCTAAAAACTTTGTCAATAACTTCTTTTAGAGTTTTAGATTTTTCTACTTTTAAAGTTTTTAAATTCTTTATATCCACAACTTCATTTGAAATATATACCTTTTTATAGCCCATTCTGTCAAGTTCCGTTAATCTTTCGCTTAAATTCGGAACTTTTTTTAGTTCTCCTGTAAGTCCAACTTCTGCAATAAATACATTATCTCTTGGAACTGATTTGTTTAAAATTGAAGATGCAACGGAAATAATTACAGCTAAATTTACAGATTGCTCCGAAATTTTTAATCCCCCTGTAGTTTTTAAAATTACATTTTTATTATATAAATTAAATCCGGCTCTTTCTTCTAAAATAGAAAGCAATGTATTTAATTGATCTTTTTTAAGACTGTCTCCAATTCTTGCAGGATAGCTTGTAAAAGATTGAGAAACCAGACTTTCAACTTCAACAACTAACATTCTGCTTCCCTCTTTTACAACGGATAATACACTTCCACAAATGTCCTTTTCTCTTTGAGTTACAAAAAATTCTGATGGATTTTTAATTTCCAAAAGTCCATACTCTTCCATTTTAAAAAGTCCGATTTCACCAGTTCTTCCAAATCTATTTTTTGTACTTGTAAGAGTTCTTAAACTTTCGTCAGACTCTCCCTCCAGAAGCAAAACAGAATCTACCATATGCTCCAAGGTCCTAAGTCCTGCCATTTCATCTTGCTTTGTCATATGGCAAACTATAAAAATTGTCCTCGGCTTTTTAGCATTTTTTGCAACTCTAACTAATTCATTTATACATTCGACAGTCTGTGTTGGAGAACCTGCCCTTGACGGAATTGAACTTAACATAACAGTTTGAATACTATCTAAAATAACAACTTCAGCATCAACTTCTTCGATTGAATTCAAAGCCTCGTCCATACTTTGTGTTGATTGTATCCAAATATTTTCTGGAATTTCTTTTACAATTCTATTTGCTCTTGACTTTATCTGTGAGGAGCTTTCTTCTGCAGAAATATAAATAGATTTTACATTTTTACTTGCAAAGTCAAGTGCAAGTTGTAAAAGCAATGTGCTTTTCCCACAGCCGGGTCTTGCAGTCAAAATATTGACACTGTCTCTTACAATTCCACCACCTAAAACACGATTTAACTCATCAATTCCAGTTATAAATCTATCATTTTCATTTATATTTACATTTTTTAACTTCTCAACTTTTCCCTTTGCAACAATTTTGTCGGTTGGACTTTTCACGTCGGAAACTTCAATTTCTTCTATCGTTCCCCAACTACCGCAGAAACTACATTTTCCTTGCCAACCCAATGACTCTTTCTTGCAATTTGAACATATATATTTTTTCTTTGTTTTCATTATTAATCACCAACTATATTTTAATGTAAAAATTTTTAAAAAGCAATAGGCGAAATTTGAATTAAATTTTTGCAAATTAAATTATTAATTAAATTATATGCTTGTATTGACTTTTAGAAATCTTTGTAGTATATTAACAACGAATGAATATTTTTATATAAAGGAGATAAAAAATGGATGTTTACGAAAAAGCCTTGTTGCTTCATGAACAATGGCAAGGAAAATTATCAACAGAATTAAAAGCAAAATTGGAAAATGCTGAAGATTTAACTTATGCATATACTCCAGGTGTTGCAAGACCTTGTATGGAAATAAGCAAAGACCCTTCTTTAGCTTATAAATATACAAGTAAAGCTAATACTATTGCTGTTATTTCTGATGGAACTGCTGTTTTAGGTCTTGGAGATATTGGTCCTGAAGCCGCTATGCCTGTTATGGAAGGAAAATGCTGTTTATTTAAAAAATTTGGTGGAGTTAATGCTGTTCCTATAGTTTTAGATACAAAAGACCCTAAGGAAATTATTTCAATTGTAAAAGCTCTTGCTCCTACATTTGGTGGGATTAATCTTGAAGATATTTCTTCTCCAAGATGTGTTGAAATTGAAAGAACATTAATAGATGAACTTGATATTCCTGTATTCCACGATGACCAACATGGTACTGCAATAGTTGTTACTGCAGCATTAATTAATGCATTAAAATTAGTAAAAAAAGAAGCTAAGGATGTAAAAGTTGTTGTTTCAGGAGCCGGTGCTGCAGGATATTCAATCATCAAATTAATTATGATGTTGGGTGTTGAAAATGTAATAGCATTCGACTCAAAAGGTGCAATCAACAAAAAACATTCAGAAAATTATAATTTTGTAAAGAAAGAATTAGCTGAAATTACAAATAAAGAACAAAAAGATATGACTATGAAAGAAGCATTTGTAGGTGCCGACGTATTCATAGGTGTAAGTCAAAAAGATTTAGTTACTAAAGAAATGGTAGCTTCAATGAATAAAGATGCAATTGTATTTGCAATGGCAAATCCTCAACCTGAAATTCTTTATGCAGATGCAAAAGAAGCCGGAGCAAGAGTTGCTGCAACAGGAAGATCAGATATGCCTAATCAAATTAACAATGTAGTTGCTTTCCCTGGAATTTTTAAAGGTGCTTTACAAGCAAAGGCTAAGAAAATTACTGATGAAATGAAATTAGCTGCAGCATACGGACTTGCAAGTATGATTCCTGATGACAAAATTAAAGAAGATTATATTATTGTTTCAGCTTTTGAAGAAAATGTAGCTGATACAGTTGCAAAAGCAGTTGCAGAAAAAGTTAAATAGTAAGTATTTAGTAGTGAAATCCTCAACAAATGTTGGGGATTTTTTGTTATATTTTTTGGATGTATCTTCGATACATTCACTTTTGTTTTCAACAAAAGTGTGAGATCTCTCGACTACGCTCGAGATGACGTATAAGGAATAATGCTTCGTTTAATAGCTTAACGTAAACAGTAAATAATCTTAAAAAATAAAAAATTTCCAAGAAAATAAAAAGTTTTACGTCATAGCAACTAGTATAGAAATGCCCCCCAACACGTCATCTTGAGCGGAGTGTAACGGAGTCGAAAGATCTCCTAAAGCTTCTTTAGGATAAAATTCTTCTAACTGATATATCTTCGATACATAAAAAATAAATTTGAGAATACAAAATGGATTGCCGTTTATAGACAATCCATTTTTCTAGCTCAAATATTTAAAAACAGTTCCTAAAACTGCACACATTCCTTTGTAAAATAAACTTTCTTCAACATCGAATTTACTATGATGATGCGGATATATTTTATCTCCATCATAAATTTTCGGATTTGAAAGCATAAAGTAAGTTCCTTTTGCTCTTTGTAGGAAATAAGCAACATCTTCTCCACCCATGCTCGGATTTTTTATAATTTCAACTGAATCCTCTCCTAAAATTTCTTTTGTATTTTCTATAAAAAATTCAGTAAATTTTTCATCATTCATAACTACCGGATACATAAAGTGATAAATTGTTTCCGCCTTACAATTATAAGCTTTTGCAATTCCATCTGCAATTTCTTCAATTCGCTTTGCAATAAATTCTCTAACTTTTTCGTCTAAAGTTCTAACTGTTCCCTTAATGTAAACAGATTCCGGAATTACATTATGAGCAGTTCCTCCTCTAATTATTCCAATAGTCAAAACTGCATTTGAAATAGGATTTATTTCTCTTGAAATTATCTTTTGAAGTCCAAGTACGATTTCTGATGAAACAACAATCGGATCTGCTGAGAGATGAGGTGTTGCAGCATGTGAAGATTTTCCTTTTACATAGATTTCAAAAATATCCGCTGATGCCATTATGGCTCCTGATTTTACTCCTATTTTTCCATATTCAATAGGAATTAAGCACCCTTCATGAAGCCCAATTACTGCATCAACTTTTGGATTTTCCATACAGCCCTCTTCAATCATAGGTAAAGCCCCTCCAGGTGTTTCCTCTCCGGGTTGGAAAAATATTTTAACTGTTCCTTTAAGTTTATCTCTATTTTCATTTAATATCATACAAGCTCCAAGTGCCATAGCAGTATGTCCGTCATGTCCACAAGCATGCATATTTCCGTTTGTGGAAGCAAAAGAAAGTCCTGTTTTTTCAACGACAGGAAGTGCATCACTATCGGCTCTTATCGCAATACATTTGCCCTTTTGTTCTCCGTCAATTTGAACGACAATTGCATTTCCATTTAATAATTTTTTATAATTTACACCAATTTCATCTAAAACTTTTGAAATATATTCCATAGTTTTTGGAAGTTCCAACTCCAGTTCCGGAATTTGATGTAAATCGCGTCTTATCTTTATAACTTTTTCTTCTTTTTCTTTAACCAGCTTTAAAATATCCATAAAAACCTCCTTCATATTAATTTAATAATATACTCATATAATACCACTTTTTGCAATAAAAAAAAATAGGGTTTCCCCTATTTAAGCAATAACTTCTTTTTCAAATTTTTCTTCATCTTTGTTTACACTATCAACCAATTCTTTTCCCAATATTTTTTCAAGAAAAGGAGTAAGTAATTTTCTTGTAAATTGAATAAAAGGTCCTGCAAAAAATGTAATAATCAAAGTTCCAATTCCAACAACTCCACCCATTAAATATCCGATAATAACGAGTAAAAAATCGGAAATAACTCTTACAGTCCTGTAAGAAAAGTTTGTCTTATTACTTATTAATTCAGAAATTCCGTCAGTTGCTCCAACTCCCAAATCTGCAAAAATATAAACTGTAACACCGATAGCTATAATAAAAGTTCCTACAATACAAATTATGACTCTATAAATTAAATCTAAATCTTGTAAATTAATCCAACCAAAAATCAAATTCATAGCTTCAACTGTATAACCTATTATAAAAATAGCTAAAATTGATGATATATTTATATACTTTTTATCCACAAAAAATATTATAGTTAAAAATACTATATTGAAAATTACTGCACAAGTTCCATAACTTAATCCTAATTGTTTTGACATTCCAAGATCAACTGTACTTGCAGGGTCAACTCCCAAATTAACTTTAATTGTAAAAAATACCCCTATTCCCAAAATAATCATTCCGATTATGGACATAGCAATCCTAATAAATAATTTATCTTTTTTCATCTTTCTCTCTCCTACCCAGATATTTTATAAAAAACAGAAATAATTGTCAATGTTTAAAAATAGGTTTATAAAGAACTTTGTTAATTTTTATATCTATTAATCCTAAAACAATTTAGAAAGATTTTTTCAATCTCTCCTGTTTTATGATATAATATGAATATGCTTATGCATGATAAGTATATTCATATTTCATCATAGTTACATAAATTTAGTTATAAAAAAGGAACTATGATATAATATTAATAGCTTTATGCCTAATGATAAAGCTGTTAATATTTCATCATAGTTACATTAATTTAGTTATAAAAAGGGAACTATGATATAATATTAATGGCTTTATGCCTAATGATAAAGCTGTTAATATTTCATCATAGTTACATTAGTTTAGTTATCAAAAGGGAACTATGATATAATATACATAGTACATTAATTAAAATATTAGAGGTGTGATTTTGAAACAAGCTATTTATAGAGAGTTTAGGCCTAAAGATTTTACAAGAGTAGTTGGTCAAGCTCATATTGTTGAAATTTTAAAAAATCAAATAAGAACGGGAAATTTAGGACATGCCTATCTTTTTTCAGGAATAAGAGGAACCGGAAAGACAAGTTGTGCTAAAATTTTCGCTCGTGCAGTAAATTGCTTAAATCCAATTGACGGAAATCCTTGTAATGAATGTGAAAATTGTAAAATGATTTTAGAAGACAAGGCTCTTGAAGTTGTAGAGATGGATGCTGCAAGTAACAGACGTATTGACGATATAAGGGAATTAAAGGAAAAAGTAATCTATCCCCCACAAATCGTAAAATACAAAGTTTATATTATAGACGAAGCCCATATGATTACAAATGAAGGCTTTAATGCTCTTTTAAAGATTTTAGAAGAACCACCTAAGCATTTAATTTTCATTCTTGCGACAACAGAAATTGACAAACTTCCTGATACAATTATTTCAAGATGTCAAAGGTTTGAATTTAAAAGAATTAATAATTCAGACATTGTTGAAAATATAAACTATGTTTTAAATAATCTAAATGTTGAGATAGAAGAAGATGGAATTAATTTAATTTCTGAGCTTTCTTCAGGGGCAATGAGAGATGCTTTGAGTCTTTTGGATCAAGTTGTAGCGACTGGAAAAGAAAAAATTACTATTGAAGATATTAATGAATGTTTAGGACTTGTAAACTTAAATATGTTGTTTGAGCTTTCAAAGTCAATTTTAAATTCATCCAAAAATAAAACTATTGAAACTTTTAGAAATTTGGTAAAAAACGGAAAGACTCCACATAATATAATCATCGATTTAATCAAACATTTCAGAAATATAATTTTAGTAAAGAGTATAAAAAAAGAACTTACAACACTAAATGATGTTGAGTACAAGCGATATTTAGAACATTCAAATAAATTTGAAATGGATGAACTTATTTTCATTTTAGAAAATCTTTTAGATGTTGAAGATAAGATGAAAAAAAGTGATATGCAAAATGCTCTGGCTGAACTTTTAATTATAAAAATCTGTTCGTTTAAAAAAGAAAAATCTGAAATGGAAAAGAGAATTGAAACTCTTGAAAATATTATAAAGAGTGGAAATTTAAAAGTTGAAGTTATAGAAAAAGAAGAGATTTCAAATGAAGAAGAAGGAGAAAATGTCGAAACTGTTGAAAACACAGGAGAGATAAAAAATATAGAAAGCGAGACAGAAAACGAAGATATTGAAAATACAGAAGATATAGAAAACACAAAAGATGTAGAGCAACCTACAGAAAATAATGATGAAATTTACGAAAAAATTGATTTAACTCCTTTTAAAGATGTTTTAAAAACAACTATTTTCAAAAAAACTGTTTCTAAACTTTTCGATGAGAGTGTAAAAGAAATTTACTTTTTCCCAAAAGAAAATTTCTTACACATCGACTGTAAAGAGTATTTATTTAAGTTCGGAAGTTATAAGTTGGATGAAAATAATTCTTTCACTTTAAAGGAAACTGCTGTTTTAAACGAATTTTTTACAAAGGTTAATATGCCCGTTCAAAATTCATTGACCATTTATGCAAATTTTATAAATTAGTTCAAAATGTTAATTTTTAGGTTATTGTAGTATTAAAACGGAGGTATGCTATGAAAAAACTATTAAAAACAATTTTTTTAATGTTCATTTTAGTATCTTTAGTATCTTGCAATAAGACGGAGAAATTATTTCCAGAAAACAGAGACAAACTGGTATTTGATGCATCACAGACAAAGCAGATAAATAAAGTAAATATGGATATTTTTACAGCTTTATTAAAAAACAAAAAAACTGATGATAATTTAGTTTTATCCCCTCTTTCTATCCAAAGATGTTTGGATTTAATCTCTCTTTGCACGGATGATAGAGAAAATTTACAACTTTTTAAATTTTATGACGAAGCTCACCTTCAAAATTTAAAATTTAAAAACACAAAGTTGGCGAATTTAATTTTGATAAACTTACAAAATATCAAAGGCGAAACGAAAAATATTAATTATGGCAATATTAAAACAGTTAAATCAGCAGAAGAAGGAACTAAAGTTTATCAAAAATTTCAAAAATCCAACTTAGATGAAGTTTTGGATAAGGAAAAAATATCTGATGATGTTGTAGCAAGTTTTATCGACACAATTAATTACGAGGTAAAATGGAAACAACCATTTGATGAAAAAAAGACTGAAAAAAGAGATTTTACAAAATCTGACGGTGCAAAAATACAAGTTGATACAATGTATAATCATTTTGAAAATGTAACAGCTATATCTAATGATGTAATAGAAATATTTTGTATTAGGTCTAATCATTCAAATATTTATTTTATAAAGCCTAAAGAAGAACAAAATTTTTCTGCAGAACAATTATATAATCTTATAAATACTTTTAAAGAAAGTAAGGAAAGATATGATGTAAATTTCTATTTGCCAAAGATAGATATTAAATCACAGGTTGATTTTATGAATCTATTTCCAAAGATTGGACTTGGAAAATTATTAAATGAATTCAAAATAGAAAGATTATTGCCAGATATGAATGTTAAGGTTAGTAAGGCTAAACAAACTTCTACACTAAAAATGGATGAAAAAGGTGCAAAAGCTAAAGCAGTAACAAAAGTAGATGTTAAAGAAACAAGTATGCCAGTAAAAAATAAAAATATTGATATTAAAATGGATAGACCTTTCTATATATTCATTGAAGATTATGATGAAAATAGTAAGACTGAATTGATAACTTTTTCTGCTTATATTGTAGATCCAAGTAAAAAATAAATATAATTCAAAGTCGGTTAAAGGCAGTATCGGATTTCTTATTCGATATTGCTTTTTTTATATCTAAATTTGTTGAATTTACTTTATCTTGTTATTGTAAATTATTGATTTCTACTCAAAAAAATGCTATTATAAAGTATAATTTTTAAAGTTTTATGTTATTTGATTAACAAAAAAATTTCAATAACAATGTAAAACTAGTTTAGAATAATTAAGTTATTTTTAGGAGGTAGTTTATGGCTAAAGGTGGTTTCCCTAAATACGGTGGCGGTATGAATATGGGTAATATGATGAAACAAATGCAAAAAATGCAAAGAGAACTTGAAAACACTCAAAAAATGTTAGATGAAGAAGAAGTTTCTGCTACTTCAGGTGGTGGAGCAGTTGAAGTAACTGTCAATGGAAAAAAAGAAGTTTTAAGCATTAAACTTGATCCTGAAGTTGTTGATCCAGATGACATTGAAATGTTACAAGATTTAATTATAACAGCTATAAATGAAGCTAATAGAAAAGCTCAAGAAAAACACGATTCAGAAATCAATAAAATAACAGGCGGAATTAATATTCCGGGATTATAAAAATGAACAATTATACTAAATCTATAGATGAAGTTATTCATTATTTGTCAAAACTTCCAACTATCGGAAGAAAATCCGCAACTAAAATGGCTTTAAAGATTTTAGAAATGGATGATGATTACACAATTGAATTTGCAAAAAGTCTTATAAATATGAAAAAGAATACTCATCATTGTAAAATTTGTGGAAATTTAACAGAAGATGAAATCTGTAATATTTGTGCAGATGAAAAAAGAGATAAGTCAATTATTACTGTTGTAGAAGATATGCAAGGTGTTATAAGTTTAGAAAAAACTAAAGTTTATAAAGGTACTTATCATATTTTAAATGGTCTTGTTACTCCAAGAGAAGGAATAACTTTAGATGACCTAAATGTAGATTCACTTTTAGAAAGAATTGAGAAAGATAATGTAAAAGAAGTTATATTCGCTATTAGTCAAACTATTGATGGCGAATTGACTGAACTTTATATTGTCGATTTACTAAAAAATTTCAAAGACCTAAAAATTTCAAAAATTGCTAATGGAATTCCGGTAGGTAGAAGTATAGACAGCTATGATGAATTAACATTTTTAAAAGCATTAGAGGATAGGAGAGAAATAGAATATTAGGTTTCTAATATTTTATTGGGAGAAAATATGAAATCGACAAAGAACAATTTTATTTCAGGTGTTCGACATTCAATTCCTATATGGATAGGTTATATCCCGTCAGCGATTACTTTAGGTATTCTATGTAATACTAATTCGCTAGGTTTATTACACGCTTTCTTGAGTTCTTTTGTTTTGTATTCAGGTGCTGCCCAGTTTATGCTAGTAGGTTTTTTAACCTCAAGTGTTCCTCTTGTTGGAATTGCAGTTTCCGTATTTTTATTAAACACCAGACTGTTCCTTATGTCCGCCACACTTGGGGCGACTGTAGATAAGGTAAATCATAAAGCGTTCCCTATTGTAGGATGGTTATTAACAGATGAAAGTTTTTCTATACTTTCATTTAATAAAGAAAAAGTAAATACATCATTTACACTTGGAGTACAAATTCCACCATATTTTATTTGGGGAATTTTTACAATAGTAGGTTACTTCTTGGGCGATTTTTTGCCACAAAACTTAAAAGTTGCTTTTAGTGTCGGTCTTCTTGGACTTTTTGTAGCGTTACTTGTTCCAAATGTAAAAAAGCATTTAGTAACTGTGAGAGTTGTCATCGTGACAGCAATAATATATGCTATTATCTATTACACAAAAGTATTTCCACTAGGTTGGGATATAGTTTTTTCAATAATACTTTCTTCAATAGCAGGCATATTCTTAGTTGGAGATGAAACTTTAGAAGATAAAGAAGAAATAAAAGAATAAGGAGAAATTATGGATAAATATTACTATTATATCGTCGGCACATTAATCGCCGCAGCTGTAACAATAATTCCAAAAGTTCTTCCACTATTCTTTCTTAAAGGAAAAACTTTTAATAAGAAACTAATGACTTTCTTTAAAATTGTACCCTATACTTCCATGTCGGTACTAATTTTAAGAGAAGTCTTGGTTGCAGAGTCAGCCAACAAATTAATGTTTACGGTTACAATTGCAGTTGCTTCAGTAGTTTCGTATATAACTAGAAATATGGTACTTACTGTTTTTGCATCAATACTTACAACATTTTTATATATGAATTTTCTTATATAAGTATTTAAGGAGCTTTAAGCTCCTATTTTTGTGCAAAAAAAGATACTGAATAAAATCAGTATCTTTTGTAAATTATTCTTGTTCTATTTTGTCAGTTAATCTTTCCATTTCGTCAATTAGACTTCCAATATACTCTATTGTGTTGAGAAGTGGCTTATCTGTTGTAATATCAACATCTGCCATTTTTGCAAGATCTACTGGATTTTTACTTCCACCGGCTTTTAAAACTTCAATCCATTGTTTTGCTTTTGAATTATCTTTTAAAATATTTAGACACATTTGTGTTCCGATTGTTAAACCTGCACTGTAAGTATATGAATAAAGTCCCATATAGTAATGAGGTTGTCTCATCCATGTTCTTTCAACTCCATCTACAAGTTCAACATCTTCGCCAAAGAATTTTTCCATAGTTTCTTTAAAAAGTGTATTTAAAGTTTCGGCATCAACAGCTCCACCTTTATCTATAATTTTATAAACTTCCCTTTGATAATATGCTTCTAAGAAATGTGTTACGAAATTATGATAATATGTTTTTGAAATGATTTCAGAAAGAATCCATCTTCTTTCCCTATCAGTCTTTGCTTTTTCAAGAAGATAATGAGCCATAATCAATTCATTTGTTGTTGATGGTGCTTCTACAAAATAAGTTGAACAATCAACATTTAAAATATTTTGATTTTGGTGGCAAAGTGAAAAATGACCACCATGTCCAAGTTCATGAGCAATAGTAAGAATGTCGGACATATTTCCTGACCAAGTTAAAAGTACATAAGGATGCACTTTGTATGGACTTGCACAGAAAGCTCCCGATGCCTTTCCTTCATTATCCACATAGTCAATATACCTATTATCAAAAGCTCTTTCCAAATAAGCTTTATAATCATTTCCTAAAACTGATAATCCATCAATTACCATATTTTTACATTCATCGATGCTATAAACTTTTTGGAATTCAGAATCTAATGGCATTTTCATATCTGAAAAAGTCATCTTATCCAATTTATTTACTCTCTTTAGAAGTCTTGCATATTTTCTAATATGTGGTGCAAGTTTTTCCATAATAACATCACATTGTCTATTGTACATATCCATTGTAACTTCTTGTGAAGACAAAAGATAATCAAAGACACTGTCGTATTTTCTAACTTTAGACATTGCCTTATCTTGTTGAACATTGCTATAATATGCACTTGCAAATGTATTTTCGTATTTTGCTAAAGTCTTGTAGAATTTTTTAAAAGCCTCTCTTCTAAATTCAGTATTTGAATCAACTTCAAAACATCCTTCAAAAATATTGTAAGTCATTGGAGTTTTTACACCATTTACTTCAACATCTTCAAAAGATAAATCTTGCATTTTTGATTGTTGATATACTCTATAAGGGGTTTCAAAACTTCCTGATAAAGCTGAAAGTGTGCTTTCAACTTCTTTTGATAAAGTATGATCTTTTCTGTCTAAAAGTTTTTCTAAAAATCTTCTATTTTCAGAATTTTCTTTCATAGCCTTTTCTATAATTCTTTTATCATTTGCTAAGATTTCAGTTTCTACAAAGCTAAGTTTGGCATAAACCGGAGCAATGGTATTTTCAAAATCTACCATTCTTTCAAATTGTTCTTTTCCACCTAAATCTGTTTCATAATCCAAACTTGCATAATTTGCAGTTAAATCAATCAATACATAAATAGGTTTTAAATCTTCCAAACAACTGTTAATAGTACAATAACAGTCAAGTTTTCCTTCATAAATCTTTACAAGTTCATCTGTTTTTTCAACAATTTCCTTAAGAGCCTTTTTGTAATCTTCTTCTGTTTTAAAAAGATCACTCAAATTCCAAGTTAAACTTTTATCAACTTCATTTCTTTTCATATCATACCTCCAAAAATGTTTTCTTTCACAATATCTATTCTACCATATTTCAAAAATTTTTTCATTAGTTTATTGTAAAATAATTGACTTAAAAAAATGAATTTAAAATAATTGTTTAAATTTTTTAAAAATAGCAAAAAATACATAAAAAATTTTTATAAACACCATTTTTAGTATTGAGTTTTTTCTGAATTTCTTGTAAAATATTGTTATACAAAATACAAAATTTTGTAAGTTTTGATATTTTAATTTTTTTATTTTTTAAGGAGAGAGAATGTAATGAGCAAAAAAAATAGCATAATTGATATGTTAACATTCGGATTTGCACTTTTTGCAATGTTTTTTGGAGCAGGAAACTTGATTTTTCCCCCATATTTGGGAGTTCTTTCCGGTAGTTCATGGTTTATAACATTTTTAGGTTTTACAGTTACAGCTGTAGGGCTTGCCCTTGTAGCTTTAATGGCAGTTACATGCTATGAATGTGATATAATGAAATTTTTCAGCCCAATAGGAAAGAAACCGGCTTTAGTTTTAAGTTTTATGGTTATTATGTGTGTTGGACCTCTTCTTGTAATTCCAAGAACAGGTGCGACTGCTTATGAAATGGGAATTAAACCGATATTGGGATTTCATAACACATATACTATAACAGCAGTAGCTATAATATTTTTTATGCTGACTTACTTTTTAACTGTAAGACCATCAAAAGTTGTAGATATTATTGGAAAATTTTTAACTCCTTTTTTAATTCTTGCACTTGTTGTAATAATCGTTAAAGGAATTATTTCTCCACTTGGAGCTCCTGCAGAAACTGCTAAAATAAATAGTGTTTTAGGAAAAGGATTAATTGACGGTTATCAAACAATGGACTGTTTTGTATCTCTAGCAGTAGGATCAGTTCTATTATTAACATTAAAAAATAAAGGTTATAGTGAACCTAAACAACAAATAAAAATGCTGTTTAAATCAGGTCTTATTGCTTGTACTACTTTAGGATTGATTTATGGTGGACTTACATATCTAGGAGCAACCGTTTCTGCAAAATATGGACTGGATGTTGAGCAATCACAAATAATCGTAAATGTAACACAAAATCTTTTAGGAAATGCAGGGAAAGTTGCTTTAGGTTTAGCATCATTTCTTGCCTGTTTGACAACTTCGATAGGTCTTACATCTGCATCCGGAGAATATTTAGTGAATATTACAAAAGGAAAGATAAAATATTCTACATTTATACTTTGTATATGTTTATTCGGAACTGTAACTGCAATAATCGGAGTTAGTGGAATAGTAAAAATCGGTGCTCCAATACTTGCCGTTGTTTATCCACCGACAATAATTCTGATTATACTTGCATTCTTTAAAGATAAAATAAAAAATGATTTAATCTTTAAATTACCTGCTTTTACAGCAGTTACGATAAGTTTTATTCAAGTACTTTATGAACAATTGGGAATTTTAAAATTTATAACTGTTTTACCATTAAGCAGTATAGGTTTTAACTGGATAATTCCAAGTTTTGTAGCATTTGTAATAGCTTTATTTATAAAAAAGAAATAATTATTTAAGACAAAAGGTGATGTTATATTCAAATACATCACCTTTTTTTATGTGTTTTCCAATTTTTTACAAACAAAAAAGCACGATGATTCGTGCTTTGTTTTGTTAAATTAATCTTGAGTAGAATTCTACTACTAATGAGTCTTGAATTTCAATAGGAACTTCGTCTCTTTCCGGCATTCTTGTTAAAGTTGCTTTTAATCCTTCCTTCTTTTCGATGTAAGGAACAACTCCTAAGAATGTAGATTCAAAGTTTTCTTTGAACATTTCAACTTTTTGTGATTTTTCTCTTAAAGTGATTTCATCTCCAACTTGTACTGCGTATGAAGGTATATCAACTTTCTTTCCATTAACAAGCATATGTCCATGAACTACCATTTGTCTAGCTTGTCTGATTGAAGAAGCAAAACCCATTCTGTAAACAAGGTTATCTAATCTTGTTTCTAACATCATAACAAGAGCATCCCCTGTTATACGTTCTTTTTGTCTAAGTGCTTTTTCTACATAAGTTCTGAATTGTTTTTCCATAACTCCATAGTAAGCTCTTAATCTTTGCTTTTCAAGTAATTGTAAACCATATTCTGTTAATTTTTTGTCGTTTCTTGCAAGACCTTTACCCATTCTTTTGTTAGCTTTTGGGTGTCCGCATACATTTAAGCCTAGTCTTCTTGATTGTTTAAATCTAGGTCCCATCATTTTTGCCATATTTTCATACTCCCCATAAATTATTTGCCGCGATAATTTATAGCCACGTGTAAATTATACAACTTTTTTTATCTTTTGTAAATAGCTTTTTTATGTTTTTTTCAATATTTTTAAATAAAAGCTCCCCCATTTACATTTAAAACATGTCCTGTTATATAAGAAGCCTCTTTTGAAATTAAAAATTTTACAGCATAAGCAATCTCTTCAGGTTTTGCGAGTCTTTGTAAAGGAAATTCAGAGCAATAAGCCTCAATACTTTCCTTTGGAACATCCTTTAACATATCGGTATTTACTCCTCCCGGAGCAACCGTATTTACAGTTATTCCCGAATATCCAAGCTCCTTTGCAAGAGCCTTATTCATAGAAATAATCGCCCCTTTTGTAGCCGAATAATGAGCCTCAAGTGATCCTCCGGTAACTCCCCATATTGAACTTATTCCGATTATTTTCCCATATTTATTATTTATCATTGAAGGAATAGCTCTCTTTATGCAACGATATGATCCATGCACATTTACATTAAAAATATCTTCCCACTCCTCTTCTGTAATATCTTGAAAAAATCTTACACTTGCAATCCCTGCATTATTTATTAGAATATCGACATTTCCAAATACTTTTTCTATTTCATTAAACATATTTTCAACTTCGGTAGTTTTTCTTATATCCGCTCTTATCATCAAAACATTAGGATTATATATCTTTATCTCTTCAAAAACTTTTTTTGCCTCTATTTCGTGTTCTTTATAATTTATAACTATATTATAATTTTCTTTTGCCAAAGTCTTTGCAATTGCGGAGCCAATGCCTCTTGATGATCCCGTTATAAGTACAGTATCTCTTTTCATAATATCTCCTTTTTAAAATAAATACTAATTAAGTATACCACAAAAAAATATAAAACAAAAATTTTAGTTTCAGTTTAGGTATTTAAGTAAAAAATATGGTATAATATAGATAACATTATATTTACATTTTGTGTAATTATAAAAAATGTTAGGGAGGTATTTGTATGAAATTAAAATTTATAGGTAAAAATATTGAAGTTACTGACGCTTTAAGAGAAATTACTGCTAAAAAGTTTGAAAAATTGGATAAATTTTTCTCTAAAGACATTGAAGGTAAAGTTACTTACAGTGCAGTTAAAAATGATAAAATTTTTGAAGCAACAATTTATTTACCAAACAGTACAATACTTAGAGCAGAAGAAAGTACAAATGATATGTACACTTCAATAGATATTGTTTTGGATAATCTTGAAAGACAAATCAGAAAAAATAAAACAAAGTTACAAAAGAAATATCAAGCCTTAGAAACTATAAGATTCGAAAAAATAGCTGAACCTTTGGAGGAAGAAGAATCAAAAATTGTAAGAGTTAAAAACTTTGATGTATCTACAATGTCTGAAGAAGAAGCCATTTTACAAATAGAACTTTTAAATCATGACTTTTTCATTTTCAAAAATGCAAAAGATTATAAAACAAATGTTCTTTATAAAAGAAAAGACGGAAATTATGGTTTAATAATAGCTGATTAAGTAATAAAAAATGTTTTTAGATAAAATCGCAGACGAAAATCTGCGATTTTTTATCTTTCTGACATATATCTTTCTACTTCTTCAGGAGTTAATTTTCTAACCTCTGTATTTTCATATTCGCAGTATTCATCAACTATAAAAACAGGTTTCATAGTCTCACAAGTTTTTTCTTTATTTCTTTTTAAATATGTCTTTAAACTTTCTCCATCTTCAAAAATCTTATATGAAAATCTTCCATTTTCGCTTTTTATCTCATAAATTCCACATGATTTTTTCATCGTATAATCAGCAGTACGCAAATATAATTTTGCAATTTCTAAAGACTTAAACGGAAAATTCCAACGTTGTAAATCTCTTACAGGATCGTGGTCAATACAAATACATCTTCCACAAGTTCCACAAATGTACTGAACATGATTTTTTAAACACTCTATAGGATTTAATAGAGGTGTTATCCTATTTTTATCTACATAACATTCTTTACACATAAAAACACATCCTTTCATTTATAAAAATCATAGTTTAATAAAAGTTAAATTATGATTATTTTTAATTTTAATATTAAAAAAGTCAACAATTCTCAGTTGTTGACCTTTTTCACCTAGTTTTTATTCAATATTTTTTCCAAAGAATCTAAATCTTTTTCTTTAGTAATATACATATCTTCATCTCCATCAACAGTATTGTATTTTACAATAGAATAATCTTTATATCTATATATTATAGTACCGCCATCTTTATACATTTCACTTGTAGATTTATTATCTTTTTTATCCTGTTCAAGTTTTTGTAACAGCTTATCTTCATCTAAAATTCCATTTGAAATGGCATCTTTAACAGAATATTCCTTTCCGTCCAGTTTTAATTTAAATTCCATTCCAACAGTATAAATATCAAAAGGCATTTTAGAACCTTTTTTTGCTATCATTTTTACATTGTTGTTTCCCAAATCCTTTATGACGAAATTTAATCCCTTTTCTTCTTTATTTTCTTCAGATTTTTTATCTTCTTTTTTATCTGAATTATCTTCTTGAATATTTTCTTTAACTTTTTTCTCTTTAACATTTACTTGACTATTATCTTTCGATTTTTCTTCAGGTTTCTCCTTTGGCTTACAAGAAACAATAGCACCACAAAAACAAATTATTAAGGCTGTAATCAGAAATCTTTTTTTCATAGATATTTCCTCCTTTATTATGTTAATTCAGTTTACCAAATATGGCAAAAAAAGTCAAATAGAAAGAACTTTCTTCTATTTAACTTTTTGTATTAATGCTTAAATAATATTTTAATTAAATCAATGTAAAATATAATATAAAATTAAAATCGCTCCAAGTACAATTCTGTAATATCCAAAAACTTTAAAATCATGTTTTTTAATATATCTCATCAACATTTTAATTGCTAAAACAGAAACTACAAATGCCACGAACATTCCAAGAATTAAAATGAAAAATTGGAAAAAACTAAATGCAAAACCGAATTTTCTAAGTTTCAATAAACTTGCTCCAAACATAACCGGAATTGACATAAAGAATGAAAATTCTGCTGCCAAACTCCTTGAAAGTCCAAGAATTAACGCTCCAAGAATCGTAGCTCCGGATCTTGAAGTTCCCGGAATTAAACTTAAAACTTGAAAACAACCTATATAAAAAGCTAACGAATAATTTAAATCTTCAAATCTTTTTATATTTTGTTTTTTAAACTTCGGATTATTTTCAACAACGATAAATAAAATTCCATATAAAACTAAAGTAAATGCAACTGTAGGAAAATTATAAAAATATTTTTCCAAAGTTTTATCAAAAAGCACTCCCAATACTCCTGCAGGAATAACTCCAACAATAACCTTTAACCACATATTGATTGTATCTTTTTGTTGTTCCTTAGTTTTCTTTTTAGAAAACGGATTTAACTTGTTAAAAAACATAATTACGACTGCAAGTATCGCTCCAAGTTGAATAACAACTAAAAACATCTCTTTAAATTCAGCAGATTGATTTAATTTCAAAAACTCATCTACCAAAATCATATGACCGGTACTGCTCACAGGCAACCATTCAGTAATTCCCTCAACGATACCTAAAATAATAACTTTGATTATATCTAATAACCACATAATATTTCTCCTTAATATTAAATTAAAAATTCTAGTCAAAGTTTACCACATTTTAATAAATTTGAAAAGAGCTTTTAAAACATTTATAAAATTAATTTTATATTTTTCACAAAAATTATTTCAATAAAAAAATCGATGTGAATTATCACACCAACTTTCTCATTTATCTTATTTCTTTTTTAAATTCCAAAGATTTTGTAAATGCTTTGTTTTTACATAAAATATAAAAAACAGGAACTCCTACTGCATAGATAACCAAACTTTCAGAAAGAATAAGCTCTCCTAATATAGCCCAAAAACCTACAGGATTTGGCATCAATAAATATATTTCCAATGCTATCGGAACCATTCCTACAACTACAGGTACCAAGCAAGCTAAATAGAAATTTTTAATTTTAGTCATAATTAACGCAACTACAAAAGTTGCCAAAGTTCCGACCACCATATCAACAATTCCCACTGTACTTGCAATATTTGCCAAAAAACAGCCCAATGTTACCCCTATTACATATTCCGGATTAAAAAATGGTAAAATCGCTAAAGTTTCTGAAAGTCTAAATTGCAAACTTCCATATCCCAGTCCAAAAGTTTCTGAAAGAATTGTCAATACAACATAAATTGCTGCAACCATTCCTTGTCTTGTAATTTTTTTTACGCTCATATTTTCCTCCTCTTTGGAGTGCTTTGTTCAACAAAAAAAGGGCAAAGTGCCCCAGCACTTGATTTTTAAAGTGGGTGCCAAGCAAAACACTATTATTTAAATTTAATTTCTATAAAAATTACCGTATAATTTTAACATAAAACAATTATTTTTTCAACAAAAATATAAATCAGTATAAATTAGAATTAAGAACCCCACTCTTCCACGATGCTTCGCATCGTGTGGGTTCCTGGGAGCTTTGTTGTTTTACGATAAAAAAAATGTTTTTTCATAAAAATACTTGAATAAATTACAGTAAAGTGATATATTTATGATGTAAAGTATAAGTGTTAATATATTCAATTAGAATAAAGATATGAGTTTATATTAAAATTCTATGTTGAAATTTAATATAAATATCCCGGTGCAGTTGTTAGGTTTAAAGACCTTTTTACAAACTGTAAAATTTGAAAAGATAAAATAGGAGTGATTTTATGAAAAAATTAAAAATTATATTTACGATACTGATTTCAGTTCTGATGTTATCATCTTGCGCTTCAAAGAACAACGAGATAGAACAACTTTATGGAAAAAAATACGGAGGTGTTAGTTCAGGCATTTCAGTTATGAAAAAAAGCAAACTATATTCTGTTTTATACTTTACACTACCTGAAAATGCTACTTTTAAAGACAGTACGAAAGAAAATGTATCCGGTGGTTATTTTGACTACCCGAAAGTTGTATCAAAGAATGGAAAAAAATATTTAACTGCTAAAAATTTACCGGATGATAGATTTGAAATAGTGTCAGAAAATATGATTCTTGATACTTATACAGGATATGAATTTTCTTATTATGCTAAAACTCCGGATAAAGAAATGGAAAAATTTTATGGCAATGTCTATGAAGGGTCTAAGGGAGGACATATTGAAATAGTTAAAAAGACTGAAGATTATTCTTTAATAAGTTTTGAATTACCGGAAGGAGAAGACTTTAAATTTAAAGGAGACGGTATAAAAATCATGGGCGGTGTTTATGATAATCCGAGTATTATAACAATTGGAGATAAAAGATATTTAAGAGCGGATAATTTGGAAGAAAAAAGACTTGAAATAGTTAATGATAATGTAATTTTAGACACTAAAACAGGTTATGAATTCGGTCTTAAAAATCTTAGCAAAAAATAGAGTTTAATAATTAGGGTTGATGAGTAAAATCTTCAACCTTTTTTTGTAAAAACAAAAAAAGTGGTGTTTTTGAGTTCATCACATTTTCACCACTTTTTATTATTTATTTTTATTATTAAGACTATTTAGACAATTGATCAAACGCTTCTAATGCCTTTCCACCATAGATAGTTGAAGGTCCTCCACCCATAAGAACTGCAACAGAAATTATTTCTGCGATTTCTTCTCTTGAAACATCCAAATTAATAAGATTTCTTGTATGAGCTTCGATACAACCTTCACAACGAACTGCTACTGCAATTCCAAGTGCAATATATTCTTTTTCTTTTACAGTTAATGCTCCATCCTTAAAAACTTCTCCAAAAAGATTGCTAAAAGCTTTCATTTCGTTAGGTAGAGCAGCTCCTAAATTTTTTGAGTTTTCTACAACATTTTGTAATCCTTTTACATGATCCATCTTAAAAGACCTCCTTATATATTTTTGTATTATATACCCGTTTTTAATGATTTTAATTATCTTCTACTTATAAAACTTTGAAAAATATTTTTTATAAACAGAAATATTTATTACTCCACGACAAAAAACGGAGATTTTTTAATTCTCCGTTTGGCTAATTTCTTTTTCAAATTTTTCAATTTCGTTTTTGACAAATTCTTTTGTTTCTAAATTTACTTTTTCATAAAAAGATATTAATTTTCTTGCTTCAGGTGTGAGTGTTGAGCCACCGCCACCTTTTCCTCCGATTTTTCCGACAAGAAGTTTACAATTCAAGTCTTTTTCAGATCGAAGTATCATTTTGTAGGCTTTGGAATATGCCATTCGCATTTCTTTACATGCTCTATTGATTGACTTATATTCATCAATTAATAAGAGTAGCCTATATAATCCATTTCCAAATGAATAATCTTTATTATACAAAGTTATTTTTACATTAAATTTTTGGGGAAACTCCAACATAATTACAACTCCTAATCTTTATAAGCAAAATAGTAACAAATAGCCACTATACTTCCTCCTATTATATTTCCTATTGTAACAGGAATTAAATCATATATAACTGCACCTGCACCTATATCTGATATTATAAAAGAGTATGAAAGATAGAACATATTTGCAATGCTATGCTCAAATCCGCAAATTAAAAATAATATAACGGAAATTGCACAAGCAAAGAACTTTGAGACACCATCTTTACACGCATAAGCCATCCAAACACCCAAGCAAACGAAAATATTACATCCTATTCCCTTAAACAAAAGAACTGTAAAGCTTTCTGTAGTTTTAGCAACGGTAATTTTATGTAAAAACGCAAGCATTTCCGGTGTCATAATACTTGCAAAATAAACAATCAGTGATACAAAAATTGCACCGACAAAATTAAATAAGTAAACAAATACCCAATTTCTAAACATTTTAGAAAATGTAATTCTCTTTCCCAATGCAGGAGCTAACATCAAAACATTCCCTGTAAACAAATCAGCTCCGGCAACAACTACGGCAAAAAGCCCAAAAGAGAAACAAATCCCTGAAATAAATTTTCCATAAGTTGCGTTTAAACTCGCCATTCCCGTATTAACAACTACATAAGACAATCCGCTTAGTGCTATAAACAACCCCGCTAAAAATGCCAAAATTAACATTTTATTTAACTTATAACCGGCCTTTCCCTCTCCAATCTTATACAACGATTCCAACAATTCTGATTTTCCTATAACTCCCATAATGTCCTCCTATCTTTATAAAAAAATAGAAACTTATCAAAAGTCGATAGTATAAAAATTATTTTTTCCTAAAATAAGATCTGATAGTTTCTATGATATTCATAATCATATCTACTTTATCAATCATAATATCGACATTTTCTCTAATATCCATTGTAGTATCTACAACTTGTTCTGCTACAAATCTTGTAGATACATTAATATCTTCGGTAATATCTTTTACATTTTCAAGTGTCAAATTTACATTTTCAATACTCTCTGTTATATCTTCTTTTGTATCGGTTAAAATTCCGTCTGTTTTTTCAAGAATTTCATTTGCATTTACGATAGCCTTATCAGTATTTTCAATCAAGCCCGGTAATTTTTCAGCACTTGAAATCAAACTTTCTTCACTTTTTTCCAAAATCGTATTTATTCTTCCAAACATTTTTATCAACTTGATAAAGAAATAAATACATAATAATAAACAAACTATCGCAACTAAATAAAGAATAACCCTCAAAGTTAAATCTAAATCTATTGTTACCATTTTATCCTCACTATTCTTCTGTTGTTTCAGTTATATCTGTTATATCCATTTCTTTGGATTCAGGAGAAATTTCAGTCATATTTCTGTTAGCAAAATTATCGTATTTTTCTCCTACCGCCTCTTTAACTTCTTTAGCTTTATCAGCAACAACTTTAACAGCATTGTTTACATTTTCACTTACGTATTCAACACCTTCTTTAGTTGCCTTAGCAATATCTTCTCTCGTTTCTTTACCGGATTTAGGAGCAAATAAAATTCCAATTCCGGCACCAACAGCAGCTCCCGCAGCAACTTTTGCAAGACTTGATAATTTTTCATTTCTTATTTTTCTTCTAACTTCTCTTTCTCTTTCAATACGTCTTTGTTCAATATACTTTGTTAAACTCATAAAAACCTCCTAATTATTAACTTATTAATAAAGTCTTTTGGTTCCTGTTATTTTATAAACCTTCGCAATTGAAGGTGGGCAAACTGTCTTAAATCTCACGGTTTCCTAAAATAAGGCTGCCATCAAAGTAAGAACTCCGTAATCCCTTATAATAAATGTAGGTATAATTAAACAGGAACCTTAGACAATATTATTATAACACACTTTAGTTCAAAAAGGTAGTACAAAATAAAAATGTATAGAAAAAATTTTTAGAATTTATACAGAATTTATAAAAAACCGGGCATATACCGGGCATATTAATAAATTTTGTCACTTTTTTATTGTATCATCTATTTAATAAATGACTACTAGATATTGTTTTCTATAATATCTCAATTAAATTTTTAGACAAAAAAAGACGATATTCCTATCGCCTAATATTTTATTCGTTATCTACTAACATCATTTTTTCTCTTTCATATCCAATTTTAACTCTATAATAGCCTTTTAATTTTTTATCCACTTCTTCATCCATTGTGTAAGCTACTAGATGCCCTGATGTTATACTCTCCAATTTTCCATTTGTCGCAATTATTATAATGTCTTTTTTGTCTATCTTTCTTAAAACATTTGCACTTAATTGTTGATTTCCACGACCGAAAACATATCCTTGACCACCCATTGGGGTTACAATCAAAATAGCTCTTTCATCTCCAATTACTTCAAGTATATCTTTTTCGCTACAATCTTTTCTTACAAGTTTTTTATTTTTTATTATATCGACACCTAATACAGTATAAGGTAAATCCAATTCTTTCATGATATACATAGGAGTTGTTCCCGATCCGATTATATAGAAAATATCATCTTTCATATCATCTATTACATCACAGGCAATTGAAACTTGAGCATCACTATCTGATTGAGGAGTTTGTGATTTTTTGTTTTGCAAATATCTTTGATCAAAAGGAACTTTTAAATAACCATAAAGTCTAACCTCCACTCTATCATTTCTAAAGGCATCTTCGTCAATATCTACAACATCTTTTTCAATTACAGGTAGTTCAACACCATTTATAACTTCAAAAAGAAGACTTCCGGCTTGTTCAGGAGTATTTCCATAAACAGGTGAATGAATTTTTACTCCTGCAGGAACTCCGATTACAGCTATTTTATCTTCGATAACGGAATAAACATCTCTTGCTGTTCCATCTCCACCTACAAAGAAAATCAAATCAATACCATTTTCTAAAAAGTATTTCAAAAGCTCTCTTGAATCTGTAACTGAAGATTTTTCAGCTGAATTATAGACAACTTCATAATTTAGTCCAAGCTCTTTACATTCATCTTCTCCCATTAGACCACTTGCAGTATAAATTTTAAACTTATCTTTTAATTCAACAACTTTAGCTAAAGCTTTCTTTGCCTTTTCAGGAGCTTCTTGAACAGCACCAAGTGAAATTGCTTTTTCTAAAATATCCGCTCCGTCAGTTCCTTTAAGTCCTACTCTACCGCCCATTCCGGCAATAGGATTTACCAAAAGTCCAATTTTTTTCATAATAACCTCCGCAATTACAAATTTAATTTAGATTTAATTATCGTATATGTAATTATTTTATAGGAATTTTATACCCTAATAATATCAAATATAAAAATATAAACAAATATTTTTAACTAACGTTTTTACATTTTTGATAGATTTATTTAATAAACTTACAACAACTTTTTCTAATTATATGCAAAAACTTTTATTGACAATTCGTCATTGTTTTATTGTTATTTTAACTTTTGTAACATATTTTTTGTAAAATTAAAAAATCTTTATAAAAAAAAATGATTTTATTGAAAAAATTTTTTAATCTTTTTAAAAAATTAGTATTTTTTATTTTTTTGTTAATAGTTATAGTGTAAGTTATCAATATTATTTTTATAAGTAAAATATTTTAAAATTTTTTAAAAAAAGTTTTTTAATTTATAATTATTTTATAAATTTTTAGGGTATGTTTTCCATATATTACAAATCTATAAGTTAAAATAAAAACGCTTTTATTTTAATATAACTCTTTTTTGTTAATTTTATGAACAAGAAATTTAGTTTGATAAAAAACTTTTTATGTTTTTGTAAAAAGACTATTGTATTTTTTATTTTTTTATACTATAATTACATTAAAGGAAAGGAGTTATCTTATGAGAGGTAATTGATTTCTATTCTAAATTTAAAGGAGGAATTTGATATGGCTGCAAAAAAAACACCATTGTACGAAAAACACATTTCATATGGAGGAGAAGTTGTTGACTATGCAGGTTGGTTACTACCTGTTAAATACGAAGGACTAGCTGCTGAACATAATGCAGTTAGAAATAATGCCGGATTATTTGATGTTTCACATATGGGAGAAGTTACTGTTAAAGGCAAAGACGCTTTTGACTATGTAAATCATTTAATCACTAACGATTTGACAACTATTGGTGACGGACAAGTTATTTACTCTTTATTATGTAATGAAAACGGTGGAGTTGTTGATGATTTACTAGTTTACAGAAAAGGTAAAGATGATATGTATATTGTAGTTAATGCTGCAAATACAGATAAGGACTTTGCTTGGTTCTTAAAACAAAAAGGAAACTACGATGTAGAAATTAAAAATATTTCATCAGAAACTGCACAAATTGCATTGCAAGGTCCAAAAGCTGAAAAAATTTTACAAAAATTAGCTAAAGATGTTGATTTGGCAAATGAAATAAAATTCTTCACTTTTAAAGAAAATGTTCAACTTGGAGATTGCGGAAAATTCTTAGTTTCACGTACAGGATATACAGGTGAAGACGGATTTGAAATTTACGGCTCCGGTGAAGATATGAATAAATTATGGGATGAAATCCTAAAAATCGGCAAAGAAGACGGAGTTATGCCTTGCGGTTTAGGTTGTAGAGATACTTTGAGATTTGAAGCAGCTCTTCCACTTTACGGAAATGAAATGGATGACGTTATAACTCCACTTGAAGCAGGTCTTGGTTATTTTGTAAAATTAAAACAAGAAGCAGACTTCATAGGTAAAGCTCCTTTAGCAAAAATGAAAGAAGCAGGAGTTCCTAGAAAGTTAATCGGTCTTGAATTGACAGGCAAAGGCATTGCAAGACATGGAGCGAAAGTATTTAAAGGCGATAAAGAAATCGGATTTGTTACAACAGGTTATATGTCACCTACATTGGGCAAAACTATTGCAAATGTAATTGTTGATGCTGATCAAGCTGAAGTAGGAAATGAAGTTCAAGTTGAAATTAGAAATAAAAAGGTTCCTGCTGTATTAATAAGCAAGAAATTTCTTAAAAAATAATTAAATTATTAGGAGGTAAATTCTATATGTATCCTTATATTTCTCTAACAGAACAAGATGTTAAAGATATGTTAGATAGCCTTGGTGTTAATTCTGTTGAAGATTTATTCTCAGATATTCCTGAAGAATTAAAATTAAAGAGAGAATTAAATATTCCAAAAGCAAAAAGCGAGTTGGAAGTATATAACTATCTAACTAAATTAGCAAGTAAAAATGCATCTTCAAGTGAATATACAACATTTTTAGGTGCTGGAGCTTATGATCATTATATTCCTGCTGTTATTCCAACAATAATCAGTAGAAGTGAATTTTTAACTTCATACACTCCATATCAACCAGAAATCAGTCAAGGTACTTTACAATACATTTTTGAATTCCAAACAATGATTTCTAATCTAACTGGTATGGAATATGCGAATGCATCACTTTATGATCAAGGAACAAGTTTAGCTGAAGCAGCAATTATGACTGCACATCATGCTAAAAAGAAAAAAGTTTTAGTTTCTGAAGCCATTGCACCTTGGTCAAGAGAAGTTTTAAAAACTTATCTTCATGCTCAACATATTGAAATGGAAGTTGTAAAAACTTGTAACGGTGTAACTTGTGTTGATGATTTAAAAGCAAAATTAAATGAAGAAATTGGTGCAGTTTTAGTTCAAAATCCAAACTTCTTCGGTAATATTGAAGATGTAACTAAAATTTCAGAACTTGCACATAGTTTTAAAAAGTGCTATTCAGTAGTTTCTATTGACCCTTCTTCTTTAGGAACTTTAAAGAAACCTTCTGATTGTAATGTTGATGTAGTTGTAGGTGAAGCTCAATCACTAGGTATTCCTATTTCATATGGTGGACCATACTTAGGATTTATGGCTGTTAATAAAGAATTTTTAAGAAAGATTCCAGGAAGAATAGTTGGACAAACTGTTGACAGAGATGGAAAGAGATGTTGGGTTCTTACTCTATCAGCCAGAGAACAACATATTAAGAGAGATAAAGCTACTTCAAATATCTGTTCTAACCAAGGTATCAATGTTTTGACTGCAGCAATTTATATGGATCTTTTAGGTAAAGAAGGTCTTAAAGAACTTTCAAAACAATGTATAAAGAAATCTCATTATCTTTATAAGAAACTTTTAGAAACAGGTAAATTCGAAAAAGTTTTTGATGCACCTTTCTATAAAGAATTTGCATTAAAAGCTAAAAAACCGGTTTGTGAATTAAATAAAAAATTATTTGAAAATGGTATAATCGGCGGTTTCGATCTTGGAAAGTATTATCCTGAATTAGAGAATGTTATTATGTTTGCAGTTACTGAAAAACGTACTAAGGAAGAAATAGACAAACTATGTAAGGTATTGGAGGAAGCATAATATGAAATACGATAAATTAATATTTGAACTATCAAAACCTGGTAAAATTGGTCATAAATTACCAGAATTGGATGTTGAAGATGTATGTATTAAAGAGCTAATTCCTGCTGAACTATTAAATGATGGCGAAATTGATTTACCGGAAGTTTCTGAACCAGAAGTTGTTAGACATTTTGTAAATCTTTCAAATAAAAACTTTGGTGTTGATACAGGATTTTATCCACTAGGATCTTGTACAATGAAATACAATCCAAAAATCAACGAAGCTATGTGTGCTCTTCCAGGTTTTGCAACACTTCATCCAAATATTCCTGAATGTGGAGCTCAAGGTGCTTTACAATTAATGTATGAACTTGGCGAAGCTCTAAATGAAACTTCAGGTATGGATGCTTGCACATTACAACCTGCTGCCGGAGCTCATGGTGAAATAACAGGTATTATGTTATTTAAAGCATATCATGAAAACAACAAAGATTTCCAAAGAGATAAGATTATAATTCCTGACTCAGCTCATGGAACTAACCCTGCAACAGCTACAATGGCTGGATATAAAATTATCGAAATTAAATCTTGTGAAAGTGGACTAGTTGATATTGAAGCATTAAAGGCAGCCGTTGGCGATGATACTGCCGGACTTATGCTTACTAACCCTAACACATTAGGATTATTCGAAAAAGACATTCAAGAAATCACAAAAATCGTTCACGAAGCAGGCGGTTTAGTATATTATGACGGAGCAAATGCAAATGCAATTTTAGGACATGTTAGACCTGGAGATATGGGATTTGATGCAATCCATTACAATCTTCATAAAACATTCTCTACTCCTCATGGTGGTGGAGGTCCTGGTGCAGGATATGTTGGATGTAAAGATTTCCTAAAAGACTTTTTACCTGTTCCTATTGTAGTTAAAAATGGAGAAAGATATAGCTTATCTTATGATGTTCCAAAGACATTAGGTAAGATGAAAGATTTCTATGGACACTTTGGTGTATTAGTAAGAACATATGCTTATGTTTTATCAATGGGATCTGATGGATTGAAGAAAGTAAGTGATTATGCAGTATTGAACTCTAATTACTTAGCAAATCAACTAAGAGATTACTACAATCTTCCTGAAAATGTTAAATTCAAACATGAATTTGTACTTGGCGGATTAAAGAACCCTAACGGATTAGTAACTCTTGACGTAGCTAAGAGATTGATGGATATGGGATATCACCCACCAACTGTATATTTCCCATTAATTGTTCATGAAGCGTTGATGATTGAACCTACTGAAAGTGAATCAAAAGAAACTCTTGACGGATTTGCAGAATCTATGATTAAGATTGCAAAAGAAGCTGAAACAAATCCTGAAATTGTTCATGCAGCTCCTCATGACACAGAAATTAAACGTCCTGATGAAACATTAGCTGCTAAAGAATTAATATTAAAATATACAAAATAATTTAAAATTTTAAAAGAGCTGTTATGCAAATAACGGCTTTTTTGTTGTGTATTTTTAAGCTATTTTTATAATTAATATGAAATAATTTAATAAAGAATCATTATCCAAAAATTTTCAGGGTATAAATTAGTCAGAAAAATTTAGGAGGTATTTTATGAGTAAACTTTTAAGTCCTATGAAAATAGGTAGAAATAAATTTAAAAATAGAGTAGTTATGGCTCCAATGTGTATGTTCCATTCAAAAACTGTAAATGGAGTTTTAACTAAAGAGCATTTTGATCACTATGTTGCAAGAGCTTTAGGTGGAGTTTCTGGAATAATTGTTGAAGCAACAATGGTTAATCCTACAGGTGGAATTAGAAAAGTAGATTTAGGATTATATAACGAAATTCAAATGAAAGCTTTTAAAGAACTTGTAGATAGAGTTCATAATTATGATTGCAAAATCGGAATTCAATTAAGTCATGCAGGAAGAAAAGCAGACTCATCTTATGATGATATTATTGCACCAAGTGCAATTCCTTTTGCAGATGAAAAAGCTCCAAGAGAATTGACTAAAGAAGAAGTTATTTCTTTACAAAAAGACTTTATAAATTCTGTAAAACTTGTAAAACAAGCAGGTTTTGACTTTGTAGAAATTCACTGTGCACATGGGTATTTAATTAATCAATTTTTATCTCCCCTATCAAATCAAAGAAATGATGAATACGGTGGTAGTTTAGAAAAAAGATATAAATTTTTAGGAGATATTTTAAAAGCAATTAAAAATATTGACATAGATGTTCATATTAGAGTTTCTGCTAATGAATATGATGAAAAAGGTAATTCTTTAGAAGACATTATAAGTATTCTAAAACTTGCAAAAGAAGACGGAGTTGTTTTCAACAGTATTTCAAGTGGTGGCGTTGTACCAAAAAGTCCTTTAGTTTATCCAGGATATCAAGCGGAATTAAGTAGAGAAATTAAAAAAGCAAATCTTACAGTTTCTGCTGTTGGTCTTTTGGAAGACTATGGATTATGTGAATATTTACTTCAAAGTGATGCCTGTGATATGATTTATCAAGGAAGAACATTACTTAAAAATCCAAACTGGGTTTATGGTGCAGGAGCATATTTTGATGAAGGAAAAGAAATAGAATATCCACTATTTTCATACTCTGCCATAAAATTTTAATAAAAAGGTAGCTTGTAATAAGCTACTTTTTTATATTGTGAAACAACAAGGTTCCCGGGTTCCCACCCGATGCGAAGCATCGTGGAAGGGTGGGGTTCTTATTACGAAGTAACAAGGTTCCCGGGTTCCCACCCGATGCAAAGCATCGCGGAAGGGTGGGGTTCTTATTAATAATTGACCTTTTTCATAACTACAACTTAATAACCTTGTCATTTCCCCAACCATACCATGGTATATCATGTTCTAGGTAATCTCCATGTATTTTATTTTGAATTCTAATCATTATAAATGGTATTAATGACTTTATTATAAATATAATGATATAGATAAATAATTCTGTATAATTAATCATACCATTAAAATCTGTAAATGTTCTATAAAGAAACCATGTATTAACTAATACATTAAATAGTGTTGCTAATGTTGCAGACATAATATTTATTTCAACTTTTGAATTGTATTTTTTTATAAAATATAATGCTAATAAAGAAATATTGTAAACGACAATGGGCTTGTCATTTTTTCTGTAAATCACCAATGATTTTCTACTATAACTTGAACGGTCTTTAACACTTCCTAATGAACTAAACCAAACGTGACTCACAGAATTTATTTCTTCAAATGGAACAAATAAATCTATTTTTTTAAGATATATTCCTTCCTTACAAATATATAATTTCCAAGTAAAAAATTCAAAATACCATATAAGAACAATTGAAATAACGAAAAAACAAATATTTAAATATTCTACCTTTAACCATTTAAAATCAAATGTAACTTTATTAACTCTATCTATTGAGTTTATACTAGTTAAAAAAATAGCAAAAATAAATAAAATAAATCTATAATAAATACTATGAAATTTTATCTTTTTCATAACTCTCCTTACTAATTACAATTGAATTACTTTTGAGGAATTTTTGTTATATGCATTATCGTGAAATAAGTATTTCCCGTGTTTTATATTTTCATATTTGACCATTACTAATGGTACTAATGTCATCTTTATAATATATACAACAATATAGCTAAGGAATATCTCTATTTTTATAAATTCTAATTTCCTTGAGTAAACACTGTAAAGTATTCCAAAATTAACTGCCATATTAAAAATAGTAGCCAGAGTAGCAATAATAAAATTGGTTTTTATACTAGGTTTTAATATTTTTATTGTATATAAAGCTAGTAAAGAAATATTATAAATGCAAATAGGTTTATAGTCTTTTCTGTAAATTACCAATGATTTTCGATTATAAAGATATTGTCGCCCATGAGGTCGTATCCTCCATTCATTAATCCAAACATGACTTACAGCTTCAATCTCTTCCCAAGGAACGAGTAAATCTAGTTTTCTTAGGTGTATTCCTTCTTTACATATATAAAATTTCCAACCTACAATAGAAAAAGTTATAATAACTGTTATAAAAATTCCAATGAAAATGTAATTTAATTGCTCTAGTTTTAGACTAAAATTAGAGATTTGTATTATTGCATTTTTATCAGCTATTATCATATTTATAACGAGAATGGCAAAAGTAAATATAAATAAAATAAATCTATAATAAATACTATGAAATTTTATCTTTTTCATATTATCTCCTATCTTTACTTATCAAAATTAATAGTATGAATTTTAATATTATACCTTTTAGTATCCTGTTTTAAGTTTCCTACCAATTCATCACTTGCTTTATCTCTACCGAAAAAAAAGGCTGTCCTCTTTCCATTTTTAAGTTCAATAGTTAGCATATATCTGCTTCCATTTAGTCTTACAGACCTAATTCTGTCAACTTCAATTGATCTTATCTTTTTTAGAGGTATAACTCTATTTAAAAAATAGAAAGCATTGTGTATATAAAAATTTCCATTTGAAATATGATAAGGTCTAAAAACACTTCCTCCACTTCGAAGTGCTATTGAAATTCTACGAAATATTATAATGAAAAAAGTGACAGTAAGAAATATCATAGCATTTCTTGTAATACTATAATTCCATATGCTTTTAAATCCTATCAAATAATATCTAAAAAAATCAAACATAATAAAGCTCCTCTAAATCATTAAATACATTTCATATTATACTATAAACCCTAATCATGTTCAATATTTGCATATTGTCTTAACTTTTTGTCTATCTTGCCAATTTCCTATTATTTCAATGGAAAATATATTATATTTTTTGTGTAAATTCAGTTCAATTAATTAACACAATGAATTGAATTTTGTAGAAGATTTTTACATCAAAAATATAATTTTAATTGATATTCACTATTTTAATTTACCAAAATTTACAAAACTATATTAGCTTTATGTCCCTATTTTCAGTAACCAAAGTTGTATAATATAATCAAGGAAAACATTATTATAATATAATGTTTCAAAAATTCAAAAGGAGGGTTTTTTATGCATTCATTAATTTCAATATTGTCAAGCTTTGCCGATTGGCTTTGGGGACCCCCACTGTTGATTCTGTTAGTAGGTGGAGGAATATTCTTAACTTTAAGACTAGGATTCTTCCAAATCCGTTACTTCCCGTATATTATGAATCAAACTTTCGGAAAGATGTTTAGTAAAAACAAATCAGGTGAAGGAACCGTTTCACCTTTCCAAGCAGCAACTGCAGCACTTGCTTCATCAATCGGTGCAGCAAATATAGTAGTTGTGCCTTCGATTATTTTTATAGCGGGTCCGGGTTCAATACTTTGGATGTGGATTACTGCAATAGTAGGTCAAGCAACAAAATTTGGCGAAATTGTACTTGGTATTCTTTATAGACAAAAAAATGAAGATGGCGAATATGTCGGTGGTGCTTGTTACTACTTACAACATGGAATCGGTGGAAAAATAGGAAAAATTTTAGGCTCACTTGTAGCATTTTTCTTTATGATTGAAATTTTACCTTCAATTACAGTTCAAACACTTGCCGCAACAGGTCCTTTAGAACAACTGGGAGTTCACAAATATATTGCTATAGGACTTGTATTCTTCTTAGTAATATTGGTAGTTTATGGTGGAATTAAGAGAATTGGACAAGTAACCGAAAAATTAGTTCCATTTATGGCGTTAATTTATTTAATCTTCGGACTTATAGTTCTTGCAATTAATATAAATAAAGTACCTGAAGCTTTCAAAATGATTTTTGTCGGTGCTTTTAATCCTAAAGCCATAGCAGGTGGTGCTGCGGGTTGGGCAATAAAGAAAGCAATAACTAACGGAGTTGCTCGTGGTGTTTATTCTAACGAATCAGGAATGGGCTCTGCACCTTATGCACATTCAACTGCAATAACAGATCATCCTGCAAGACAAGGAATGTGGGGAGTTTTTGAAGTATTTGTTGACACTATAATAGTTTGTACAATGTCCGCACTTATCGTTTTGACAACAGGAATATGGAAGAATCCTGAATATAAATCAATAGCTGTTGAAAGAGCATTTAACTCAATCTTTGGAAACATCGGTAGTGTAGTAGTTTCAATTTCTTTATTCCTATTTGTTCTTTCTACAATAATCGTAATAGTATTCTATGTTGAAAAACTTGCAGAATATCTATTTGGAACAAAGGTAGGAAAAATTATGAGATTTATTGCAACTATTATGATAGTTCTAGCAGCAGTTCTTTCATTTGAACACGCAGGAGTTTTCTTAGACTTAACATTGGGTCTTGTAGTTATTCCTAATATGATTGGAATAATATTTATGAGCGGAAAAATTAAAAAAGCAAAAGATGAATTTTTCCATACTGAAGGAAAATTTTACTTAAAAGATAAGGCTAAATAGCTTCCTTAAAATTTATTTTAGATAAAAAATCCGAGTATCAAAACTCGGATTTTTTCTTTATATTTATTTAATAATTATTGACCTTCAACGAATCTGTCAATATATTCTTGATAAGTCATAAGTCTATCTTCAAATACATTTTCTTCAATGTGAATAATTCTATTTGCGATTGTATTCATAAATTCAGTATCATGACTTGCAAATAAGATATTTCCCTTAAATGCTTTAAGCCCATTATTCAAACTGATAATACTTTCAAGATCCAAATGATTTGTCGGTTGATCAAGGATTAAAACATTAGAATTTTTAAGCATCATATATGATAGCATCATTCTAACTTTCTCTCCCCCAGAAAGTTTTTGCGCAGGTTTTAAAGCCTCATCTCCCGAGAACAACATTCTTCCTAAAAATCCTCTAATATAAATTTCAGATTGTTCAGTTGAATATTGTCTTAACCAGTCAATCAAATTATAAGGAGTATCTTTAAAAAATTCTGTATTGTCTTTTGGAAAATAAGATCTTGAAGTTGTAACTCCCCATTTAAAACTTCCACTATCGGCTTCCATCTCTCCTGCTAAAATTTTAAAAAGAGTTGTAATTGCAAGTTCATCTCCGATAAAACCAATCTTATCATTTTTATTTACCATAAATGAAACCTTGTCTAAAACTAATCTTCCTTCAATTGTCTTTGAAATTTCATTCACTTCCAAAATTTGATTTCCAACTTCTCTTTCCATTTCAAAACCTACAAATGGATAACGTCTTGTTGAAGGTTGAATATCTTCAATTTGAATTTTATCAAGTAATTTCTTACGGCTTGTAGCTTGTTTAGACTTACTCTTATTAGCAGAGAATCTTGCAATAAAGTTTTGTAATTCTTTAATTTTATCTTCTTTTTTCTTATTTTGGTCTTTTAACATCTGTGCTGCAAGTTGACTTGATTCATACCAGAAATCATAGTTACCAACGAAAATTTTAATCTTTTTAAAATCAATATCCACCATATGAGTACAAATATTATTTAAGAAATATCTATCGTGGCTAACTACAATAACAGTTCCCTCATAGTCCATAAGGAAATTTTCTAGCCATAAAATACTCTTGATATCCAAGTCATTAGTAGGTTCGTCAAGTATTAAAATTTCAGGATTTCCAAAAAGTGCCTTTGCAAGTAAAACTTTAACTTTTTCCTTACCTGAAAGCTCACTCATCTTTTTTTCATGCAATTCAGTTCCGATACCAAGACCTTGTAAAAGAGCTGAAGCATTTGCCTCTGCACTCCAACCATCCATATCAGCAAATTCCGCTTCAAGTTCAGAAGCTAAAATTCCGTCTTCATCTGAAAAATCTTCCTTTGCATAAATTGCTTCTTTTTCTTTAATGATTTCCATTAAACGAGCATTTCCCATAATTACAACATCAATTACTTTTTCATTTTCAAACTTAAAGTGATCTTGTTCCAAAAAGCTCATACGAGTATTCGGCTTAATAGAAACACTTCCAGTATCAGGTTCAAGTCTTCCCTCTAAAATCTTAAGAAAAGTTGACTTTCCCGCTCCATTCGCTCCAATTACTCCATAACAATTTCCCGGAGTAAAAGATAAATTTACATCATCAAAAAGTTTTTGTCCTTGAAAACTCAAACTTAAATCTATTACACTAATCATTCTTTCACCTCAAAATATTACTTAATTCAATTAAACATAAGTTAGATTATACTATATTTTGTTTAAATAATCAACTAAAAAATGAGCCTTAAAGACCCATTTTTAAATAATAATATTTTTTTATTACATAAATGCTTCTGCTATAAATTTTGATATGAACAATAAAGCCAAGATATAAATAACGGGAGAAACTTCTTTTCCTCTACCTGAAATTAATTTTAATACAGCATATGAAACAATCCCAAAAACTATTCCATTTGCTATTGAATATGATAGAGGCATCATAATAATAGTTAAAAATGCAGGTAGTGCTTCTGTATAATCTTCAAAATCAATTTTCTTTATTCCAGTAATCATAAATAATCCAACTACAATTAATGCAGAAGATGTTGCATAAGTAGGAATTACCGCAAAAATAGGTTGAAAAATTAAAGCTAGTAGGAAAAGGCAAGCTGTTACTATCGCTGTAAGCCCCGTTCTTCCTCCTTCAGCAACACCAGATGCACTTTCAACAAACGTAGTTACTGTTGATGTTCCAAGCATTGCTCCAACTGTTGTTCCTATTGAGTCGGCAAAAAGTGCCTGTCTTGCTCTAGGTAAATTTCCATCTTTGTCCAACATATCAGCTTTTGATGCAACTCCTACAAGAGTTCCTACCGTATCGAACAAGTCAACAAATAGAAAAGCAAAAAGAGCTACAAACATTTCAGTTGATAAAATCTTACTGAAATCAAATTTCATAAAAATAGGAGCTATACTTGACGGTTTACCTATAATTGCCTTTGGAAGTTCAGAAACTCCACAAATTATTGACACTGCTGTTGTAGCCAACATACCGAACAAAATTGCACCGGGAACTTTTTTTACAATCAATAAAATAGTAAATAAAATACCAAAAATTGTGATTAACGAAGTTGCACTTGTAATTGTCCCCAAGTCAAGAGGTATTCCCTTTCCTTGTTTAACAAGTCCTGCCTGATATAATCCTAAAAATGCGATAAAAATACCGATACCCGCACTAACCGCCTGTTTAAGTGAGTAAGGCATAGCATTTACAATCATTTCTCTAACTTTTGTAAAAGTTAAAATCAAAAATATAATACCTTCCAATAAAACGGCTGTTAATGCAAATTGCCAGCTATATCCTTTACCAATTACAATTGTATAGGTAAAATAAGCATTTAAGCCCATACCCGGAGCCAACGCAAAAGGATAATTTGCAAGAAGTCCCATTATGACCGTTCCTATAAATGATGCAATAGCTGTTGTTGTAAAAACAGCACCCTTATCCATTCCGGCCTCGGATAAAATTGTAGGATTTACAACTAATATGTATGCCATAGTCATAAATGTGGTAATACCGGCTAAAACTTCTGTTCTAACAGTTGTTTTGTGTTCCTTGAGTTTGAAAAAATTTTCAAAAAACGTGCTCATAATTCCTCCTAAAAAATTTTTTTTGCAAAAAACAAAAATAACTCTTAAAAAATAACACCTAAAAAAAATAAACGCCCAAAAAGTAGGCTTCAAGCGAAACCTACCTTCTGGGCTTTTCTCCCTTAGGTGTAGTGCATAGCACCTGCACAGCTTGGACCTGCAAGAAAAATCTTCGGAACCCTATGTGCACTTTCTCTTTGAGTTATCAATATCACATCAATATAATAACAGTAAATAATTCTTTTGTCAATATCTATTTATTAACTAATATTCTCAATTTAATTTTAAAAAAGGAATAATAATTATTTACGATTTAATATTCCTTTATTAGTCTAATTAACAGGTATTTATTTTCGATATTCCTTTACTTTACGAGAATGCTTATCCAACAATTCTCTCGAATATTTTTTTTCGTTTTTCGAATCTCTAACCTCTTTCCAAAGAATAGAAGCGACTTTTAACTTATTCGAATAGTCTAAACTCGATTTATCAGAGCAAAAGTCTTTTAAAAATTGATTCCATTCACAAACTGAATTATCATACTTTGCATAATCCGATTTCCCATAATACACATTTAGCATATCCTGAATAGTAAAATTCAAATCTTTCTCTTTTTTTACTTTCCTCCAAGATGTCGCCATATCAGCATTAAATTTAAACGGTGAAATTCCTGTTAAACTAGAAAAGTATTCTCTAAACTTTGCATTAAAGGAAAAACCACACTCAAGTAATGGCGTATCTAAAGTAATATTCTCCTCTTTCTTCTTTTCTTTTTTTATTACAGTCTTTTTAATAACATTTCCTTTAAAATACTCCTCAATAGTATAATTAAGTTCTTGTTTTGTACCTCTATATTCTAAACCTAGTACTTTACATATTTGAGAAAGTTCTTCACGATACCAATAATATTTACAAAATTCTTCAAACGATTTAATTTCTTGAAACTCCGGTCTTTTTGTCAATGTTTTACCTCCAATAAATAGCAGTTAAAACTAAAGAGGAGTAACTTTTAATATAACTCCTCTTTATACTCACTTAGTTATTTTCATATATACTTTCTAAAAATTTATAGATATCAAGATAAACTTTATCTTTATCAATTTCATTTAAAATTTCATGTCTCATTTGTGCATAGAGTTTTATTTTTACATTTTTTAATCCTGCTTTTTTATACATTCTATATCCCTTTAAAACTCCTCTTCCATAAGCTCCTACAGGGTCTGCTTTTCCGGAAATAAAGAGTATAGGTAAATCTTTATTTATATTTTCAAGATTCTTTTTATCAGAAGCTTCCCTTATCAAAGTTATCAAATCCAAGAAAAAAGTATTTGTGCAAAGAAAACCGCAATCTTTATCTAAAATATAATTTTCAACAACTTTTTCATCTCTTGTCAGCCAATCAAAATCGGTATTTTTATTTTTTATTCCGGAATTATATCCACTAAAGCCAAGTCTGTTTACAAAATTACTTCTTTTATTCCCATTTTTTCTCGATAAAATTCTAGCTAATAACATTGCAAATCTGTGTTTCATTCCATATTGTTCGGTCGTTCCGCAAATTATGGCACCGTCAACTGAATCAGAATATTTATTTAAAAAATTCCTAACAATAACCGAACCCATACTATGTCCGAATATAACAATTTTTTTATCCGGAAATTGCTCTTTTATATATTTGTTAAGGTCGTAAACATCTTCAATAAGTTTTATATTACCTTCCTTATCGGCGATATGACCTTTTTCTTCTTCAGCTTCACAAGTTTTTCCATGTCCTCTATTATCCATTCCAAAAACTCTAATTCCCTGTTTTTCCAAAAATAGAGCAAAATCTTTATATCTTCTTATATGCTCAGCCATTCCATGACAAATTTGCAAAACTATTTTCGGATTTTTTAAATTTTCAGAAAAGTCGATACAACATAATTTTTTGTTGTCAAGACTTGAATATATATAAAATTCTTTCATAAAACACCCCGTAACCACAATATATATCTATTTTACCACAAATTGCTTAATAAATATAGTTTTTGCAAAAAAAACTCATTTTTACAATTGTAAAAATGAGTTTTAAAAATTAAATCGCTTCTGCATGATATGAACTTCTTACCAATGGGCCTGAATTTACTCTCAAAAATCCCATCTTAAAAGCTATATCTCTATATCTATCAAATTGTTGAGGATGTACATATTCTTTAACGGCAATATGGAATTTTGTAGGTTGTAAATATTGTCCCACAGTTACCATATCGCATCCTACATCTCTAAGAGCCTTGAAAACTTCAACAACTTGTTCTTCCGTTTCTCCAAAACCTACCATAAGTCCTGATTTTGTTTTAAGTCCACATTCTTTTGCATATTTTAAAACCTCTAAACTTCTTTGAAAGTTTGCAGCAGGTCTAACTTTTGGATAAAACGCCGGAATTGTTTCAACATTATGGTTTAAAACATCCGGTTTTGTTTCATAAATTATATCCATAAGTTCTTTTCTTCCTGACATATCAGGAATTAAAAGTTCTATTGTCGTTTCAGGATTATATTTTCTTACTTGCCTTACAACCTCTGCAAATTGATTTGCTCCTTCATCAGGCAAGTCATCTCTTGTAACGGAAGTTACAACAGCATGTTTTAATCCTAAAATTTGAACAGCTTTTGCAAGATTTTCAGGTTCGTTTAAATCGACAGGGTCGGGCGTATGTCTTGTTACGTTACAAAAAGTACAATTTCTTGTACAATTCCTTCCAAGAATCATGAAAGTAGCAGTCCTTCTTGAATAACATTCCATTTTATTAGGACAATTTGCTTCATGACAAACAGTATGTAAGTTCAACCCTTCAATCATACTTTCAACATCAGTTGTATTTTTATCTCCCTGAATTTTTAATTTTAACCATTCAGGTTTTCTCATTATTTCTGCTTTTCTTCTCAGCATATCACACCTCTTAAAATAATTTAGTTATATCATCAATAAAAACTTTTTTATCCATTGACTTAATATATCTATCAATTTCAATATCTTTAAGAGCTTCTTCAATCGCCTCTTTTGAACATTGAACTCCTTTTAATATACCACACAGTTTATCTATACCCAATTCACTAAAGAAATCTCCCTCAATGGAAATGTCTTTAATAGTCTCATTTTCAATATCAATCCCTATTTCTACGACTCCACAAGAATATTTTTCCGCTTTTCTATTCTTTTTTAAAGAGCCGTTCCCATAATTCCAATTTTTTGTTGCAAAAAGAGAATCTCTAATTTCGTAAATTTTTTTCATCTCTTCTTCAGTTAAGAATGTAGTACCTGTAATTTTATATTCATTTTTTATATATTCAATAGCTTTATCCATAAAGGTTTCAACATCCATATCAATCATATCTCCAATAAATCCAACTCTGGATCTTACAGATTGAACGGCTTTCCCTTTAAATTTTATATCTCTTGATTTTAAAGAATTAGTTAAATTATATAAATTCGCTTTGAATAAAAAAGTACCATGATGTAAAATCTTTTCTTTATTTTGATATTGAGCATTTCCACTGACTTTCGCTCCGTCTATCTGAATATCATTTCTTCCTGTAAATTCCGCATTAAGTCCCAAAGACTTCAGAAAATTAACGACAGGTTTTGCAAACTTTTTAAAAGACGAATCCACATCATCTCCGGTTTTTTTAGTTATAAAACTATATTGCATATTTTCCGTATCACAATATATCGCACCACCACCGGATAATCTTCTAATTACATCCATATTATTTGCATTTGTAAAATTTAAATTCACTTCCAAATCAATATTTTGATATCGTCCAATCAAAATACAAGGTCTATTTCTCCAAAGCATAAAAATATCTTCATCGTAATTTTCCATCAAATAAAGTTCTATTGCATGATTTAATGCAGGATCAAAATTTTTATTTTCAACAAAAATCATAATATCTCTCCATAAAAATTAATTTTAACTCAAGTATATTTTACCACAAATCAAAATATAAAAATAGTACCACAACAAAAAAGAAAACCAAAATGATTTTCTTTAAATTTTTAAAAGTTTTCTTAAATTTTGTAAAATCACTATTGTAACCAGCATTACAATTCCCGTTAAAACCATCGTTCCACCCGGTTTCAATCCTTGATAAAATGAGATAACAATACCTGCAATTGTAAATAACATTCCAAACAAAATAGAGTAAATTACAGTTTGAAAATAAGATTTTGAAACTCTTAATGCACAGGCGACCGGAATAACCATAAGGGATGAAACCATTAAAACTCCAACAGTTCTTGAAGCAATTGAAATTGATAGAGAAATTAAAAATGTAAAAATTATATTTACAGTTTGAACTCTAATTCCCGCAAGTCTTGCTCCTACTTCATCAAATGAAACATACAACAATGCCTTATACAATATGGCAAAAACTGCAATTACAATAAAAAATACCATAGTAACTAAAACAACTTCAAAATCACTTATAGCAACAATACTTCCAAATAAAAAGCTGTTGAAATTAGCCGCTCCTTTTACAAAATCTGAAAGAACTGCTGCAAGTCCGATTCCTAAACTCATAATTATTGCAGTTGATATATCCGAATTTTTCGGAAAATATCTTCTCATGATTTCAATAGAAAAACTTGCAACCGCACAAGAAATTATTGCCGTTATGATTGGATTTACTCTGAAAATAAGCCCTATCGTAACACCAGCAAGAGAAACATGTGATAGTGCTTCACCAATCATCGAATTTCTCTTATTTACCATAACAACTCCAATGCAAGGTATAACAATGGATAACATAATTCCAACCAAAAAAGCTCTTCTCATAAATTCAAGTTGAAACATTATCTCACCACCACTTTCTTATCTCTTATTTCCACAACTTTTGTAAGATTATCTTTCATGATTTCAAGCTCATGAGTTACAAGTAAAATTGTAATACCATGTATCCTGTTAAGATGAGTTAAAATCTTAAAAAGTTGATCTTTACTTTCTTTATCAATTCCCGTTGTAGGCTCATCAAAAATTAAAATCTTAGGATTATTTATTAAAGATTTTGCAATCATAATTCTCTGTTGTTGTCCACCACTCATTTTATTCATAGGTGTATTTGCAAAATCAAGCATATTAACTTGCGACAATGCCCTTTTTGCAAGTTCAATATGACTTTTCCTTGAAAATTTAAAAAATCCCATCTTATTATAAAGATTTAGAGTTACTATCTCTAAAGCCGTTATGGGAAAACCGGGTATATTACCGGCATTTATCTGAGGAACATATCCTATTGTATCCCACTCTTTAAAATTCTTAATATTTGTACTTGATATAAATATTTCTCCATCTGAAGGATTAAGCTCTTTTAAAATCAATTTGAGCAAAGTAGATTTCCCACTACCATTTGCTCCAATTATAGCTATAAAATCTTTCTTATAAATATCAAAAGAAAGATTTTCTAAAACATTTACACCTCCACTGTAAGAAAAAGAAACATTTTTTATTGAAATAATACTTTCCAAAACATTCTCCTATCTTGTAATTTAAACTATCCTAAAATCTTTGACAGTTGGTTTAAATTCTTAACTTTAATTTTATTTAATAAAATTGTAATGAATAAAATAAAATATACGGTTTTTTTATATTCTTTTTTTGAATCATTTTTTCATTCTTTGCCATAAACTGAAAAAAATGATATAATAATGGTAAAGGAAATGATTTTAATTGTGACTTTCTCACAATTACTCCTTTTGGTTAATCAAGAGTGAATTTATTTGCAAATAGCACTCATTTACATACAGTGTATTATATACCCTTTTCGTCGAAAAATCAAGCAAAGGAGAGTATTTATGAAAAAAGCTTTTTTGAAAACTCTAAAAGATAATGATTTGAAAGTCACAAAAAACAGATTGGCAATTCTTAAAGAATTGGAAAAAAGAGAAGTTCCAACAACGGCAGAAGATATTTATAATGCAATTTCAACAAAAGGCGAAAAATATAGTATCTCAAGTATATACCGAGCATTGAATCAATTTTGTGAAAAAAATATTGCAAAGAGAACTGCAGAAATAGATGGAACTACATATTTTCAATTAAATAATGGACATATTCACAGTTTGATTTGTGAAAGATGCAAAAAAATAATACCGATAAATCATTGCCCAATACATAGCTTAATTGATGATATAGAAAACAAAACTGAATTTATCGTAACAGGTCATTATTTAGAAATTAAAGGTATCTGTAAAAACTGTCAGAAAAAACTTTCAAAAGAAGAATTGGAATGTATAAAAAATTCCGATGAAGAACTACATAGTACACATAAATGCAAGGATGAACATTGTATATAAATATTTGAAAATTTTTTAAAAAGTATTGACAAATATTTTATAAATTGATATAATATACAGGCGTTCAATGTGAATGAAAAGTTTGGTGGGTGTGGCCTAGCTGGTTAGGGCGTCAGATTGTGGCTCTGAAGGTCATGGGTTCGAATCCCATCATCCACCCCATATATGCAGGAATGGCGGAACTGGCAGACGCGCTAGACTTAGGATCTAGTGTCATTGACGTGGGGGTTCAAGTCCTCTTTCCTGCACCATTGTTACTATGGGTAGTAGTTAAAAAAGTAGAGTTTTTAGGCTCTACTTTTTTTATTGTGAAACAACAAGATTCCCGGGTACCTTCCCGATGCGAAGCGTCGTGGAAGGGTGGGGTTCTTATTTTTAAATTTAAAAAAGAGGTTATTATGAAAAAAGTTGTAAACATTGAAAAAACCGACTCTAATTTTAAAGATTATATTTTATTTGATATAGAAACAACCGGACTTAACAGAACAAAAGACTTTATGTATATGTTTGGAATTTGTGAAAAAAAAGGTAAAAACTTAATTTATTCTCAATATTATATTGAAGATGAATCAGAAGAAAAAGAATTGATTTTGAAGGTAAATGAGCTTTTAAATACAAAAAAAGTAATTTCATATAATGGAGACAGATTTGATTTTCCTTTTATCAGAAAAAAAATGGAAAAATATAATATTTCGAAAGTTGATTTTGAAAATATTGATATTTACAGGCAACTTCAAAAGCTAAATTTTTTTCTTGATGAACCTAGCCTAAAGGCTATAAATTTGGGAAAAAGACTTGGTTTTGATGTTCATGACCATGTTAATCAACAGGAAATGCCTAAAATTTTCAAGATGTATCAAGAGCTTAAGGATAAGGAGATGTTGTCAAAACTTATTTACCATAACTATATTGATCTGCAAGTTCTAAGCTATATTTATGAATATAAGGAAAGTATTTTAAATAAAATTTTGACCATTAATAACAAAAAATTTAAAGGAATTTTAAAAACAATCTATATTCAAAAAAACTATCTGATAACAAGACTTTCCAATCTCAAAAATATAGATATAAACTTTCATCAAAATAATTACAGTATAACGAGCAATAAAAATGAAATCAAAATTTCATTGGAATTGGAAGATGGACTAATTGAAAATAATATAAAAGCTAAAGCTTTTAAATCAAAATATGAAAATAAAATTTTTAGAGAATCTCAAAATTTGACTGAAAATTTTATTCTCATAACAAAAAATAATAAAATAATAAAAGAAAATTTGCTTCTTTTACTAAATTTAATTTAATTGAGATAAAGTAACAGAAAACGCTTTAATTTTTTTGACTTTTAGTGTATAATAATACTGGAGGTAGTTATGTAGTTGTTGATAAAAATTAGGAGATTGCTATGGATGTTGGTGAAAAAATATTTTATCCTATGCATGGAGCAGGATTGATTAAAAGCATAGAAGACAAAGATTTGGGCGATTATTGCGAACGATTTTATGTTATTGAGCTTCCTTTTGAACAAAATTTACATATCTTCATTAAAGAAGATGACATTGATAAATTTGAATTTAGAAAACTTGTCAATGAAGATACTCTTGATGAGGTTTACAATTACCTTAACAATGAAGAATTCCCTATGCCGAATAATTGGGTACAAAGATATAAGGAAAATACAAAAAGACTTAAGTCTTCAGATATTTTTAATATAGCCTATGTTCTTAAAGGGTTGTCTATCAGGAATGAAAAAGGTAAACTTTCTTTAAAGGAACTGTTTATGTTAAATCTTGCAAAGCGAATTTTAGTTTCAGAATTTGTTATGGTTAGCGGTTTTTCAAAAAACAAAATTAATAAAATCATAGAGTATTCTATGGAACATTAGGAGGAGAATATGTTTAAAGGTTTAAGATACTTGACCTTTGTTTTTGGTGGGCTTTTAGGTATTCTATTAGCCTATGGATTCGGTCAAGTTGTAGAGTTAGAGTTAAGCAAATTTGCTGTGATTTCGATTTATTCCATTTTTGCAATTATTTTTGGTATTATTTTTTATTTATTATTTCCGGTAATTTTAAAGAAACTTACAGTTAATTTTGAAAATATGATAAAAAAAGCTCAAAAAACTCCGACTTCTGATATTGTTACCGCAATTATCGGACTTATAGTTGGATTGATTATAGCTTTTTTAATTTCATTACCGATTTCCAATATAAAATTTCCTGTAATTGGAAATTTATTAAGTGCAACGATTACTATTTTTATATATTGTGCGCTTGGATTTATAGGAATCAAAATAGCTGTGGATAAAAAAGAAGAGATATTGAAATTTAAACTTTTTTCGAGAGAAAAGTCCTTTAAAAAAGGACATGTATATCCTAAAATTTTAGATACATCTGTTATAATTGACGGAAGAATTTATGATATAATCAAAACCGGATTTTTAGAAGGTCCAATTATTATTGCTATGTTTATGGTTAAGGAATTACAATACATTGCGGATTCCGAAGACCCAAACAGAAGACAAAGAGGAAGACGCGGACTGGATATTTTGGATTTACTTCAAAACGAAAAAAATATTGAAATAAAAATTGTAGATAAGGATTACAAAAATATCAAAGAAGTTGACCATAAACTTTTAAAATTGACAGAAGATTATCACGGAAAACTTATTACAAATGACTACAATTTAAACAAGGTTGCATCTCTTCAAAAAATTTCAATACTAAATATAAATGAGCTTGCACTTGCGGTCAAACCTGTTGTAATTCAAGGCGAAAAACTTATTGTTGAAGTCATTAATCGTGGTAAGGAACCCGAACAAGGTCTTGGATATCTTTCTGACGGAACTATGATTGTGGTTGAAGACGGAAAAGATTATATCGGTCAAACAATAGAAACAACTGTAACGAGTATATTACAAACTCCTGCAGGAAAAATGATATTTACAAGAAAGAATTTAAAATAAATATATTATGTAATTTGAATGGAGGATTTTATGAATGAAAGAATTTACAAATCAACATCTTTTCAAGTTGTAAAAGAGCTGGTGCTGTTAATTGTCGCCTGTGCTTTTTTAGCTTTTATTTTGCACTTTTTTGTTAAAGACTATATAAATGCTATAGTTGTGGCTGTTGTATTTGTTTTCTCACTGGCTATGACACTTAAAGACAGGAAATTGTATGTTAAGGTTACAGATGATACCCTTACAATAGTAGATGGTAAAAAAGTTTATGAATACGAATTGGATGAATGTGCAATCAAAGCTAAAATAAAAAATAACGACATATTAACTTTGTATGTTATAGACTCAAACGAAAATACTAAAAGTTTTGATTTGTCATTACTTGGATACAAGCAATTCGAGAAACTTATTGAAGATATCCGTGTAGTCGGAGATGAAGCGGAATCAATTACGTTAAAAGCGAAATAATTTTATATTAGGAGGATACTATGGATAATATTTCACAGATGATTAAAAATATGGGAGTTATGGCTTATATAATTCCCGCCGTTTTAATTATTTATGTTGTTGGAATTGTAATTTGGTCAAAAAAAAGAAAACAAGGATATGATAAATGGCTTTCAGATCATCCTGATGCAGTTAAAATCTATTTAAATACTGGTTTTAATGCGATTACTTCAAAGACACTTTCAGGAAGAATTTTGAGTCCCGATGCTTATCCAACAATTGCGTATGAAGGAACAAAGTCTGTAATTTATGCATTACCGGGAACTGTAGATGTTGAACTTACTTACAGTTATACAAGACCCGGAGTGCTACATAAGAATGTAACTACGACTTGGGGCCCTACAAAACTTTCACTTGAAGTTGAAAAAGGAAAAACTTATTCTTTAACTTTTGACAAAGATGAAGAAACTTTTAAATTCAGTGTTGACAATTAGAAAAAAGGAAAAACTTCGACAATTTATGTCGAAGTTTTTTATTGTGAAACAACAAGATTCCCGGGAACCCACGCGATGCGAAGCATCGCGGAAGAGTGAACTTTTTATTAACAAAATCTCATTCTATCAGGATTTATATCTTTCTCTTTTTCGTAAAATTTTAAAATCTCAATACCATTTTCTAAAATCAACTTTTCAATTAATGCTTTATCTTCAAAATTATCAAACAAAATACTTATTCCGCAACAGTGATCTTCAGTTTTCGGAGTTGGTGCTATTGTACATTTTATTCCATTTTGTTTCATTAATTTATAAAGTTCCTGACCGTTTTTTGTATCTTTAAAAAAAATATAATATAGCATTAGCTTAACATCTCGATAAATGCACCAATTCTTGTTTTTAATTGTTCACTGTCTGAGTCCGTATAGTCAGTTTCGATTCCAAGAACAGGAATTTTAGCTTCTTTCAAAGCTTTTTCAACTATTGTTCCCTCTGTATCATAAAGTGTACAGAACTTCAAGTTTACATCGATAACTCCATCAATATTATACTCTTTAACTAATCTTATTATATCTTCAACTCTTTCAGTATTTGGAGTAAAGCATGCACAGTTTATGCTTCCTAAGTATCTACGAGTTAGATTTTCAACCATTTCATCAATTGTCTTTCCATTTTCATCTACTAGATGTTCAGAATACCTATTACCAGTACACATTTCTTCACATACAATCATTCCACCTATATTTTCAACTATTTGATGAATCTTCCAGTTTGGGATTGAAAGTGGAGTACCGGTCAACAATATTCTTTTTGTATCTTTTTTAAATACACTTACATTATTCTTTGCTCTTTCTTCAAGTTCATCACAAAGTCTATTTACTTGTGCTGTAAATCTTACAGGGTCATCATAAAATGCTATTTGTGTAATAAGTAGTACATCTCTTCCTGAAATAGGTACATTTTCAAGCTTTCTAAAACTATTTAATCTTTGTAAAGCCCTTCTCTTATTATTCAAAGTTACAATAGCATTTTTAAGGCTTTCTTCTGTAATCTTGTTTCCTGTCAATTTTTCTAGTTCAACCATATAGCTTTGTATTTCTTCTTTCCATTTAACAAAGTCTTTTTCTCTTTTCATTTGTGGAATATCCATTTTATACATTGGAGCATCTTTTGCTAAAATTTCCCAAGCTTTTTTCTTTCCGTCACAAGTTGTTTCTCCAACGAAAAGGTCAGCGATTCTAAAGAACGGACAAGTTCTGTCAAATCTTGCACCTAAAGATGCCTTAATCAATGGACAAGTAGATGTTGGAAGTACTTTTTCCCCACCCGGAACCCAAAATTGAGATCCGCTACATAGACCTGTTGCAATAGCTCCCGATGCAACTACTACTTCATCAGGAACGTGGATACAGAAAGAACCTACAACTTTTCCACCCTTCTTTTGAAATTCAATAAGTTCTGCAGGTCTAATTCCGTGAATTTCTGCAACAACCATATTAAAATAATCCATACTCTCAGGTCTGTTTTCTTGACTTAAAAAAACATCCCCAAATGCGACAGGTAAAACTTCGCATAAAATATCATGAGTATCAACATCCATATTCAAATCTTCCCACATTTTTCTGTAATCAGCCATTTCTTGCCTCCTAAAATAAATTTTTATTTATTATCATAGGGACAATCTTGAAATAAAATATCTAATTTTTCTTCTCTCTTATCATTATACTTCTCTTTTAAAAACTCGTAGCCAATACTTTTATAAGTTTTAAAAACTTCTCCCAAACAAAAATTTTCTATGATTTTATAGTCCTTATATTTTTTATCTATATCGTCCAAAATCTGAATTGCTCTTGGAACATATAGTTTCTGTCTTTTTTTATTCACATCTTTAAAATTAGATAGAACCCTATCAATCATATTATTTTTTTCTTCCAAAGAGAAAATAAATTGAGTATAAAATTCGACTTCGTATAAAAATCTTGAGTCAATATCTGTTTTGGAAAGACTTTCCAATTTTGAAGAAATATTTTTAGATAATTCAACGGCTTTTAAAAAACTTTTTTCAGAAAAATCTCGCTTATAGACTTCCCCTACTCTATTTTTTAATTTTTCCAAATTCCCGTCATAGAAAAAAATCTTATCCTTCAAATTATCTTCTAATATTTTTAAAAGCAAAGGGCAGGAATTATCTACAACAACCAATTTTGCATTATAAAGTAAAGGGCATTTTTTTGTCATAGCATAAGTAAGAGTTGAATCTACTATGCTACACAAATCTTTTTGGTTGGAATATTCTAATATGTATTTATCTACTCCGTCTAAAGGTAAAGGTACTAAGTCAAAACCGTAAAATATCTCTTTTGGAACAGTTCTTCCCAAGTAACCTATTATGTATCTTTCATTATCCAAGCCCATTATTGTCTCTACAAAAGCATTTCGCCTAAGTTCTAAAATTTCTTCTCTCAAATCTTCCATAATTTTTGATATTAAACCATATCTCCTTAATTTATACTCGTTATTCTTTTAGATATTTTCAAGAAATTCTATGATAAAATAACTTTTAGCTTTGTATCTGACTATTTTTAAAATTCACCTCCGGCAGAAAATATTTGTTATTATCATTTAGCCAAATACAATACTTCACATATTTACATTTGTATTATAACACATATATATTATGTAGTAAAATTAGAATTATTAATTGAAAATGTTTATTCATTATAATTATTTATAATATAATGCTCATTTTATAATGTTTATAAAAAAAGAACTTCAATAAAATTATTGAAGTTCTTTATAATTAATATTTATCTTCTCTTTTTAGAAATTACAACCGATGCAATTCCTAAAAGAATTGTAGGTAATAATGAAATTTGTGCAATACCTGTTTTAGCTAATTTTGGTTTTCTAGCTGTTCTATTATCAGGTTTTTCATTATTTCCCGATTTGTTGTTATCATTTCCCGGTTTATTGTTGTCATTTCCAAGTTTGTTGTTATCTTCAGGTTTTTCAGCTCTATACTCTACTGCATATTTTGAAAAATGATTTGCAACAAATTTTATATAACCATCATTATGCACAAAAGTTAAAGCTTCAAGCTTTCCGTCATCAGCAACATAATAAAGTTGATCTGCAATTTTTCCTTTTTCTTTAGGAATTTCAACGACATAATGTCCAACAGGTAAATTTACCTTTTCTTTTGTAACTGCATCTCTAAATGAAATATCAAATAATGACACATTTTTACCTTTCAAAGAAGGAATTTGATTAGCATCTATTTTTTCAACTACAAGTTCCTTTCCGGATAAATTTTTACCCGTAACTGAAATTTTTGTTTTTTCATCAGTAACTTTAGTAACTTCTTCTTCAGAATTTTCAGGTTTAACACCGTCTAATTTTTCTGTCTTTTCCTTTAAGGCCTTTGCCAAATTGTTTACATTTTCTTGACTTACAGGATTTTCTACAGCATTAACAGCTTCTTCTAATGCCTTGTCGAACTCATTTTTGATTTCTTCTGTAGCATATTTGTATTTATCTGTACCTTTTGCTATATTCGCATTTGTTATTGCTTTATTTAATTCGTCAAGATTTATATTGCTCTTATAGATAAAAGTTACTTCTTTAATATCTCTAACTTTTTCTTCGTGGATATGTCCAATTTCTTTTTCTTCAACACTTCCGTCGGCTCTAACAATCTTGTATTTTAAAGCTTCAAAATTTGCATTATTTTCTATAGGTCTTACATTAAAAGATCTTAGTTTAGACCATTTATAACCTTTAACAGTAGCCCCTTTGAAAGCCACTTTTCCATCTTCTGTTTCATGTTTTACTTTTACTTCAGATATTTCATCTGCCGTCATATTTTCTTTTTTGCCAACTTTGTCATTTACAACAGTTGCTCTTACAAAAACTTTCTCGTCATAATTTTCTCCGTCAACAGCAACTAAAAATTTAAAAGTAACATCTCCATTTGGATTTTTAGGATTTGTAACATTTCTAGGACAAATAAGTTCAAACATTTGTGTATTGCCATTTCCATAGATTCCTGTTCCATCTGAACTAACCATTATAAAGTTGTCCATACTATCGGATGTACCTTCATTTTGTAATGGATACCATTCTATTCCGTTTTCATCTACAATTTTTATCTTTGTCAAAGTCTTATTGAAATTAGCTCCGAACATAGTAACCCAAGTTTTTTTACTTTCTTGACCTACCGGAGTATAAGTATGAGTTACATCAGGTTGTTCAGTACCGCCACCTGAAGTTCCATAAGATTGAATTGACATAAAACTTAAGATTGGCTTGTCAGTTATTTTATCGGTAGGCAAAACTGTTGCAACTAATCTTTTAGCTCTATTTTCCAATATATTTACTCCAATTGCTGAAGAATATGTCTTTCCATTATCCAATGATACCATGACTGAATAAGTTTCAGCTTTGTCGGTTTTATTTTCAGGTAAGGTAAAACTTATAATTTGTTCAGTATTATTTACAACTTCTACATTTACATTTGCTGATTCTGTTATTTCTGAATTTGAAGTTTTATCCTTATTATTTATTAGAATTTTGACCTTAACAGCTTCACTTAAGTTTTCTCCAACTAATTTAACTTTTGAATTTCCACCTAATTTAGTTAAAATTTCTCCTTCAACAAAATTAGCTTCATTTACTGTTGGAAAAGCATCTTTTATAAATTGTTCAAAAGCTCTATTTTCTCTATTTTCCCCGTCTTTTATTATTCTTTCTTCAAATCTAATTGTCGCACCGGTTTTAATATCTATTTTATTAGCCAAAGTTATGACAATTTTATCTCCAACAACTTCAACCTTATCTTCCGCTTTTAACTTTTCAAAACTGTCTGTCGTAAATTTTTTATAAGAAATACCGGCTTTTAAAGTTTCATTATCTTTAACTTCAAAAACTCTCTCATCAAATTTTACAGTTATTTTTGTCTTACTATTGTCAAGATATACATTACTTGGTAATAAATCTATAATATCTCCACTTTCTTCGCCACCTACAGTAACAGTAACTTCTTTATCATTTAATCTAATCTTATAAACTTCTTCCTTATTTGATTTTGCTTCAGGGAATTTTAAAGTTGCACTTTGAACTTTATTTGTTCCGTTGAAAGTATAATCCATATTAATTTTATTTTCAACACCGTTTTCAACCTTAAAAATTTCAAGTTTAAGTTTATCAGACTTTAAATTTTCACCTTTTACAGTAACAGTATTCGCCCCACCTGCCTTTGGCATATTAGGAGTTTTTACTTTAAATTCGTTTATAACCATATTATTTTCTTCAGCACCGGGAGCAACAGTAACTGTAACTGTCGGATTATCCTGGAATACTGTTTCAGAGCCGTTTGTATTGAATTTTAAAGTATAAACTTGTTCTTTAGAAGTATCATTTTTTGGAAAATTTAAAGTAATAGTCTTCTTTGCTTTATCGCCTGTTATTACAGCTTTTTTACCCAAATCAGTTGGAACATTATTTAATAATACTTGAATTTTAACATCTTTAGCAGAAATATGATTTCCATTAACCTTCATAGTAATTAATTCTAACTTTACTTCTCCACCTTCTTTTGACAAGTCTTTACTTTCAGGTGTTACTCTGACAATAGCATTTTCATCATTATTTTGTTCAGATGGAGCAACTTTAATAGTAACTATTGGTTCATCTTGAAAATCTGTTTCAGAGCCTTTTGTATTGAATTTTATAGTATAAACTTGTTCTTTAGAAGTATTATTTTTAGGGAAATTTAAAGTAATAGTCTTTTTAGCTTTTTCACCTTTCACTTCCGTATTTTTTCCTAATTCTGTTACAACTCCATCTAAAGAAATTTGAAGTTTTACATTTTCAGGAGATATATGTTTATCATTAATTTTTTTAGTAAATACAGTTAAATTTACTTCTCCACCTTCTTTTGGCAAATTTTCATTATCTGCTGTTGCTTTTAAAATTGCATTCTCTTCAACAGGTTTAGGTTGTTCAGGATTTACCGGAGGAACTACCACTCCGCCACCGCCTGATGTACTCTTTCTTATTTTTACTGTTTTTTTAAATTCTTCTACAAAAGATTCATCACTTCCCTTTACACTGAAAGAAACTTCATAAGTTTTACTTTCTTTTTCATTTTTTGGAAAAGTTAAAGTAATAACTTTTTTACTTGAATTTTCTTTTGTTTCTTCAGAAAAAGTTAGTGATTTTTCAACTTCTGTCAAACGTTCAGTACTTCCTTTAATCACTACTTTCGCCTTAATATCTTTTTCTTCCAAATCGGAACCCTTAAGTGTAAAAATTCTCTTTCCATCTTCAGTAGGAGATGGAACATTTGAATATTCCACTTCGGTTAAAGCACTTGTATCTTTTGCATAAGTATTTATTCCGATAGAACTGAATGTAACGGAAAACAAAAGTACAAATGTAAAGATTTTTTTAAGCATTTTCATTACAATGCGACCTCCTTAAAATATTTTATCACCCATAAATTATATATCATAAAAAATTTTTTTGCAAATATTTTATCAATGTATAAATAATTTTTATGAATAATTATTATTCATTAATAATATTTATTAAAAACATATAGAATATGCTTGTCTTAGACTTAAAACAAAATTTTTTCTATTGACATCACTTATTATTTGTGATATACTCAACTTGTCTTCAGGGCGAGGGTCGTTTCCTCACCGGCAGTAAAGTCTGCGAGCATTATGCTGAATTGGTGAAATTCCAATACCGACAGTTAAAGTCTGGATGAAAGAAGAAATGTTTATGCCCTAAAGATGGCATTTTTTTTTGCTAAATTTTAGGAGGTTATTATGAATAAGAAAAAATTCAGTATTTCAGAGATTACAAAGATTTCAATTCTTGGAACGATAAGTGTGCTTTTAATGTTTATTAAAGTTCCTCTACCTTTTGCTCCTACATTTATGGAAATGGATATTGCAGAACTTCCCGCATTAATAGGAGGATTTGCAATGGGACCGTTAGCAGGATTTTTAATTGTATGTATAAAAATTTTGTTAAATATTGTAATTAACGGAACAAAAACTTTTTATGTTGGAGAGCTTTCAAATTTAATTGTCTCATCAGCTTTCGTTTTGACAACATCTTTCATCTACAAGCACAACAAAAGTAAAAAATCTGCTCTTTTAGGACTTGCTATTGGTAGTATTTCAATGTCCATAGTTGCAACTTTAAGTAATTATTTTATTATTTTCCCACTTTATGCAAAACTTTTAAAAATCGACTTAAATGCTTTTGTAGGAATGGTAGCAAAAATAAATCCACTTGTAAAAAGTTACTTTACATTAATGGTATTTTCTGTACTACCTTTTAACTTAGTTAAAACATTTGTTACATCACTTGTAACATCCTTATTATATAAAAGAATTTCACCAATTTTGAAGAGAAATGGAAGTATATTAGAATAAGTATTCAGATAATTTTTTTACAAACTAAAAAGGTTGAGAATTTTACTTTCTCAACCTTAATTATTAAACATAATATATTAAAAAACGACGATTTTTTTTATGCTCGTCGTTTTTTAGTGATTTTATACATTCAATTAAATTAATTTTTAAGCTATTTCTTTTGATTTTTCCATTCTTCTGTAAAGATATAATGCTATTAAAGTAAATATTAATGGACCTGCAATTGACATTATTGTTGTTAACCAGTCTCCTGATGAAATGGCAGGTTCAATAACTGTAAATAAGTTTGCAAAACCAACTATAAAGCAAGTAACTGCAACTGCAACTTTAACTGTTGAATATGTTTTAAATCTTACAAAAGGTCTTTCTATGCTTTCATTTTTTCTAAACGCTAAGAATGAATAAGCGATGAAGAAATAAGGTAAAGTCATTGAAACATTAGTCATTGAAACTAAAATTTGGAAAAATTGTTGTGCACTCTTTCCACCGAATGATACTATCGCAATTATTACAATTACACAAATTGCTTGGTACATCATAGGTTTAGTATAAACACCGTTCTTTTGTTCAGTCCATGATTTTGGCCATAATTCTTTAGGAGTTCCACCAATTAATTGTTTTAATGGAGAATAAATAAGAGTAAAGAATGCTCCTGTTAATGCAAGGAACATTGATATTCCCATATAACGTGAAACCCAAAGTCCAACATTTCTTGCAGCAGATTCTGCAAGACCAAAAGCAAGACCTAATTGATAACCCATATGGTTCATAGCAATATATGATACATTACCTAAAGTTATTTTTTGTGCTGAAAATTGTGTAAATGCAAATGACCATTTAGTAAATGTACCGAAAATCAAAATACCTAATGAATATCCCAAAGATACAACAACAGCTGAAATAATTATACCTTTTGGAAAGTTCTTTTCAGGATTTTCAGTTTGGTCAACAAGACCTCCTACTACTTCCAAACCACCATAAGCAAATATAGCATAAACTATAAATGACAAAACTTGTAAACCACCGGCATAAGCAGGGTTTGGTGAATGAGCCAAAGCATTAACAGTTATAGGATCTCCAACTCCACCTTTGTTTAGAAGCAACATTAAAATTCCGCCAACAAATAAAAATACATTAATTAATGCTACGGCACTACCTCCGAAAGATGTGAATTTTTTAATTTTATCTACACCTTTACTGGATATAAATGTTAAAATAATAATCCACAAAATAGCAAGAATACCTAGTGTTTTTACGGAATCAAGTCCAAATAAAGACCAACTTTGTGTTTTATCAACCCCAAAAATCGCATTTGATAAAACAATCCAAATACCTGAACCAACATTTACCATCCATACTATATAGGATGCATACCACATAAACGTTACCATAAATGCATACTTACCGCCTGAACTTTTTTCCATCCAAGAATAAATTCCGCCTTCAGAATCTTTAAAAGCTGAACCATATTCTGCAATCATAAATGCAAATGGTAAAAAGAAAGTTACACAAGAAATAATAAACCAAGGAATAGCTGCGTATCCCATAAGATAATATGATCTTGTAACGTTAGTGAAACCAAAAACAGAAGTGAACACCATCAAAACAAGTGCTCTTAAACTCAATTTCTTTTTAGACATAATATCCCTCCAATATTTATTTTTTCATTTTGAATTTTATCACAAAAAAATGGGTATGTCAATATAATATAAATAAAATTTATATTTTTTTGATAAAGAATTTTTAAAATTAGATATAAATTACAAAAAAGTAAAAATATTATCTTTTTCAAAAAGTCGATTAATGCCGAAAAATATTATATCACAAGAACTATTTAATACTTTTAAGCAGATTTGATATGCAACAAAAAAAATTTAACGAGAAAAATATTCATAAGTAAATTTAATATAATAATTAAATATAACTTTATTAGAAACATAATTTCAAATTTTTATATAATATTTCCTCAAAAATTATACATTTCTCTTTTTAAATCTTTATTCTTATGATAAACTTAAATATAATATATTTTTTATACTTAAAATTTTACAGAAAAGTATGTATGTTAAATCATTTTACATAATTTAAACATAAAAAACGGCTGTTTCATTCATTAGCCGTTTCTTTAAAAATATTTTTAATTTACATCTTCAATAAATACTTTTCCATCTATCACCTTAATTATATTATCAAATTTTTTAAGATGCTTAGTAGATGTATTATGTGTTACAATCAAAACTGTTTGATCTGATTTCAATAAAATATCCTCTAATTTTAAGACACTTTCAGTATCAACACCTGTAAAAGGTTCGTCTAAAACCAGTATCTCTCCTTTTCTACACAATATACGAAGAAATGCGAGGACTCTTTTTTCTCCACCACTAAAATTTGAACAGTCAGCAGTATTTCTACCAAGAATATCCTTGATTATTGCAACTTCATTAGCATTATCTGGAATATAATCATAAGAATATGAATCAAAAACAGTTACATTTTCTTTTACAGATGCACGATAAATATGCTCATGTTGACTCATATAAAGCAATGTATTTGATAAATTAAGCTCTCTTACATTTTCTCCGTCAATACTGACTTCCCCCTGATTTGGCTTATGTATTCCAAGTAATAAATTTAAAAAAGTTGACTTTCCTGCACCTGATTTGCCAACAATTGCATATTTTTTCCCTTTTTCTATTTTTAAATTTATATCTTCTAGTTGTAATTTATCAACTGTGAAATTTACATTATCAAAAATCAGCTCATTTTTAAATTTTTCCAATTCTTTTTTACTTTCTGTTTCTGACTTTTGATTTAAAAACGAAAGGATATTTTGTTTTGTAGAATTTACTGAACGTATAGCTGTAATATCATATAGCAAGCTATCAATAGGGTCGATAAATGCAGAAGAATAGCTTAATGTTGCTATTGCCACACCTACAGTTATCTCTTTTTTATAGAATAAATATCCTACAATCGCAAAAGTAAAAGCCCTAACCATTTTTGTCATTAAATCACTTAATCCAAGTACCAGTGCTTTTTTCTTTCCAAATTCATATCTTTTATCCGCAGTTTTATGTAGAATTTCATTATGTCTATTTTTTATATTTTCAATTGTTTTAGAATTTATTAAGCCAAAACCTTCAAGCAAATCAGAAATAGTTGAAGTATATTTTCCAAGATACCTTTGGTATTTACTTCTGCTATTATCCAACATTTTTCCGAATATCTTTGGAATTAAAATTGCAAAAATAGAAGATAAAACTACAACCATACCAATTTTGTAGTTGATATTCATAAAGATAATAACTCCATAAATCAACATCATATTTACCGAACGAATTACATCTACAATAGGTTGTAAATAATCTTGTTCTAATGCAGTAATATCATTGGATTGAATAGAAATATATTCTCCTATTGGTTTCTCTTTAAAAACTTTACTATTCATATTAAAAATTTTATCAAAAAAATTCTTTTTAAGTCTTGTTTCAAATGAAATTCCTGATTTAAATGCTACTAAAACGCAAAAATATTGCATTAATGAATAAATTCCAAGTAATAAAGCATATAATATAATAGCTAAAATGATTTGACTTGAGGCGCTTTGTAATCCATAATCAAATAACCACTTTTGAATCAATGGAGTTAATGCTAAACAAATAACTCCTATAAAATCCAATACTACTTGAAGAATAATATATTTTTTAACTTTAGATAAATAATCTTTCATTTTTTACTCCTAAATGTTTTTTGTAAAAATATAATTCACTTTTTACACAACTTTATTGTATCATACTTTTCATTTCTATAACTTTTTTAGATGTTAAGTATGATGAAATTAAATTCTCTTTTTAAAATATCTATGGTAAACTTAATTATATCATACTTTCTATAAATATATAAAATTTTAAGTATGATAAGACCTTAATTTTCATGCAATTTAAGACTTTACTTTTTATATTATATGCTGTATAATTGTAAAGATAAATTTAAGGAGGTAAGTTATGGCAAATTTAGTTAAGTTTTTTAAAACAAATATATTTAACTTTTTTAACTTTGTTTTGACGACTCTCTTTTTTAATTTTAATAACGGACTTATTGTCTTTAAAAATATTTTACTTAATTATTAATGGAATAACTGTTGTTATTTCATTTTTTTTATATTTTTAAGACTTAAGTCGAAGGAGGATTTATGAATAATAAAGAATTTATTGGCGTAAGGGACAAAGTTCCTGTTACAATGCTTATACCTTTGAGTTTACAACATACTTTTGCTATGTTTGGAGCTTCCGTTTTGGTTCCGATTTTATTTAATGTAAACCCTGGAATTGTTCTTTTGATGAATGGTATAGGTACGTTGTTATTTATTTTTATAACAAAAGGAAAGGCACCCGCCTATTTAGGTTCAAGTTTTGCCTTTTTGGGAGTAGGTACTGTTATTATAAACACTATGGGTTATAGATATGCACTTGGCGCCTTTGCAACAACAGGACTTTTTGGTTGCATCTTAGCTTATCTAATATACAAATTCAGAACTGATTGGATAAATATTGTACTTCCACCTGCAGCAATGGGTGCTGTTGTTTCTCTTATTGGTCTTGAACTTGCAGGAAATACAATAAGAGGCGGAAAAATAGGTGCAAATATATTGACTGAAACTTCAACTAATGCTGATGTTTATGTATTTTTAATCACTCTTTCAGTTGCGATTTTAGGTTCAGTTGTATTTAGAAAATTTTTAGGAACAATTCCAATCCTTATTGCTATCATCTGTGGATATATTGCAGCTTTAGCTTTTGGAATGATTGACTTTTCTACAGTTACATCTTCAACATTATTTACAATACCGGAATTTCAATTTCCAATTTTCGACTTCAAAGCAAGTTTGATAATGCTTCCAGCATTACTCGTTATAACTTCAGAACATATAAGTCATCAAGTTGTAACAAGTAATATAATCGGTCAAAATCTTTTAGAAGATCCGGGCTTACATAGGAGTATATTTGCTGATAACTTCTCAACTATGTTGTCTGCTCTTGTGGGCGGAGTTCCAACAACAACTTATGGAGAAAACATTGGTGTTATGGCAGTTACTAAAGTTTATTCAGTTTATGTAATTGCAGGAGCAGCAGTGATCTCAATCTGTATGGCATTTTTCGCTCCTTTAAGTATGTTAATTCAAAGCATACCAGGAAATGTAATTGGTGGAATAACATTCTTACTTTACGGAATGATTGGTACTTCTGGAATAAGACTCTTAGTTGATTCAAAAGTTGACTATTCAAATAGCCAAAATTTGATTTTGACTTCAGTTGTATTTGTAACAGGACTTAGTGGAATTTCAATTAATTTCTTCGGAATGCAGTTAAAGGGAATGGTTCTTGCAAGTATGGTTGCTGTAGTATTAAGTTTAATATTCCATTTTTTAAACAAATTCGGACTTTCAAATCATAAATAAATAGGATAAAAACAAAAACTCAGCTTTTTTCAAAGTTGAGTTTTTTAATTCTATAAAAAGTTAGAATAGCAAAAAGCTTCACGTCATAGTACCAAACTAGTCGGAATTGACCAACACGTCATCTCGACCGGAGTGAAACGGAATGAATCTAGCCCTAACTTTGTTTACAAATAATAGTAAATCCTATAAAAGACTTATATAAAAACAAAATAGCTATATAGCTACAACAAAATTATCCAAAAGACTTTTAATAAATAAGCCTTTTACATTGTATGTATCTTCGATACATTTACTTTTGCAATAGCAAAAGTATGAGATTTCTCCATTTCGCTAACGCTACAGTCGAAATGACGTATAAAGAATAATTTTCGCCTATCAGCTTAACGTGAGCAGTAAATAAACTTCAAAATATATTTATATTCTGAATAAAAATGTAATATTTCACGTCTTAGTACCTAGCAAAACAAATCTCCCCAACACGTCATCTCGACCGAAATGAGTGAAACGAATGAAGTGGAGAGATCTCAACTATTATTTGTTTACAAATAATAGTAAGTCCTGTACAGGACTTATAAAAAACAAAACAGCTATATAATTACAACGAAGTTATCCTAAAGATTTTTAGTTAATATATTTTTTATCCGATGTATCTTCGATACGTTTACTTTTACCATTACAAAAGTATGAGATCTCTCCGCTACGTCTCGCTCTGCTCAACTTCGGTCGAGATGACGTGCAAATAGAAAACTTCGATTAAGAGCTTAACGTGAACAGTAAATAAATTCTAAATACTATTTGAAAAAAGTAAAAACTCAACCTTTCGCAAAATTGAGTTTTTCTTTAAAATCCATAATTTTATAAATTATTTTCTAGCCATTTTTGTAATTCATCAAAATCATAAAATCCACTTAAGGCTAATCCATCTTTTACTGTAGAGTTTTTACATTCTTTTTTGATATCATCAATCATCATTCCAAATCCCCCACCACCATGAGTGCAGAAAGGAATAATTGTTTTGCCATCCAAATTTGCATTACGTAAAAAAGTAAGAACTGGTGGTGCAAAAGTCTTAAGCCAATTAGGTGAGCCTATAAAAACTATATCTACATCATCAATATTTCCTATTTCTTCAGTTAAAGGCGGACAGTATCCCTTATCAATTTCAATTCTAGCTTCTTTTACAGCTGTATTATATGAAAAAGAATAAGGTCTTAGTGGTTTTAATTCCAATAAATCTCCATCTGTAATAAAAGCGATATCTTCCGCTAATCTTCTAGTTATTCCTGAATAGGAATAATACACAACTAAAATTTTCATCAAAATCTCCTTAAAGTTTCAAATTGAAACTAAATTTTTAATTATTTTTTAAGATAGCTTTGAAGAATTCTTTGTTGTTTTCAGTTTTCTTTATATTTTTTACTAAATTTTCCATAATTTCATTAGTATTTGTATTTGAAAGTTTTCTACGAATTAAATTTGCAGATTGCATTTCTTCTTCTGTCAAAAGTAAATCGTCTTTTCTCGTACCTGATTTATAAATATCTATGGCAGGGAAAATTCTAAGTTCCGAAAGTTTTCTACTCAAATGAATTTCCATATTTCCCGTTCCCTTAAATTCTTCATAAATCATATCGTCCATTTTACTTCCCGTATCCACAAGAGTTGTCGCAATTATGGTTAAACTTCCACCCTTTTCAACATTTCTAGCAGAACCGAAAAATCTTTTTGGCTTATGCAATGCAAAAGGATCAAGTCCTCCCGTAAGAGTTTTCCCGGAGGACGGTGTATTTACATTGTAGGCTCTTGAAAGTCTTGTTATGCTGTCAACCAAAATAACCACATCTTCTCCGAGCTCTACAAGTCTTTTTGCTCTTTCAAGTACAAATTCTGCAAGTCTTATATGATTTTGAGGTAATTCATCAAAAGTTGAAGCAATTACTTCCGCTTTTGTAAATCTCTTCATTTCCGTAACTTCTTCAGGTCTTTCTCCAATTAATAAAACAAAAATTTTACTCTTTGGATTATTTATTTCTATACCTTTTAAAATTGAACGAAGTAGGCTTGTCTTTCCTGCCTTTGGAGGAGCGACTATTAAAGCTCTCTGCCCCTTTCCAATCGGTACTAAAAAGTCAATTATTCTAGTTGAAACCTCATTCTTTTCAGTTTCTAAAGTATATTTTTCATTTGGATAAATCGGAATTAAATCGTCAAAATCTTTTCTAGCTTTTAATTCTGAAACCTTTATATCATTTATTTCATTTATATAAATAAGTGGAGAAAATTTTTCACTTTCTTTACTTTCTCTAGTTAAGCCTAAAATTTTATCTCCTTTTTTAAGTCTGAATCTTCTTATCTGAGTTGGTGATACATAGATATCTTCTTCCCCTGAGTCATAGCCATTTGAACGCAAAAAACCATAACCATCTGCAGTAATATCAATAAGCCCACATACAGTTTTTGTATTAGTCTTTGAATCATTTTCAACAGACTCATCTATACTTACTCTTTCAGACTCTTCACTTTCAAATCCATTATCTGCCTTTAAAATTTCAGATATTAATTCATTCTTTTTATACTTTGAAACATTTGCAATTCCATAAGACTTTGCAATAGTTTTTAATTCATCAAGATATTTTCCTTTTAAAAGTTCTATATTCATACTATCTCTTTATCTTTGCATATTCAGGTTTTTTAGAAATTCTATGAGTTGCTTCAATATTTCTAATTGTTCCTGTTTCTGCTCTCATTACAACAGAGTAAGTCTTAACTCTATCATTACCAATATGTCTAACTCCATTAATAAGTTCGCCATCAGTTACCCCTGTTGCAGCAAATAAAACTTCATCCCCTTTTACTAAGTCATTCATTTCTAAAACTTTTAGTGGATCTTCAAGTCCCATAGCTTCACATCTTCTAAATTCTTCTTCATCAGCAGGAACAAGTCTTCCTTGGAAAACTCCACCCAATGCTTTAATTGCCGCTGCAGCTAAAACACCTTCAGGTGCCCCACCGATTCCAACCATTAAATCACAACCGCTATTATCAATACAAGTAGCAATGGCTTGAGCAATATCTCCCGCTTCAAAAAGTTTTATTCTTGCACCAAGTTTTCTAACTCTATCTATAATATCTTGATGTCTTTCTCTATTTAAAATACTAACTGTAACTTCCCCAACTTCTTTTCCCAAAGCTCTCGCAAGTCTTCTTATATTCATTTCAATAGGCAAATCAATATGTATGCAATCAACAGCCAAAGGACCGGCTGCAATTTTATCCATATACATATCAGGAGCATGTAATAAACAACCTGCAGGCGCACAAGCAGCAACCGCAATTGCATTCGGTAATCCATTTGCTACAAGAGAAGTTCCGTCAACAGGGTCAACTGCAATATCAACTTTAGCAACTCCCTCTTGCCCATTTCCTACAACTTCGCCTATATATAGCATAGGAGCTTCGTCCATTTCTCCTTCACCGATAACAACAGTTCCTTCCATTGGAAGTTCATTGAACATTGATCTCATTGCTTCAACAGCAGCTCCGTCTGCACCATTTTTATCGCCTTTTCCTAAAAAATATGAAGAACGAATTGCCGCAGCTTCTGTAACTCTTACTAAATTTAAAGTTAAATTTCTATCCATAGTTTCCTCCTATTATTTAACACTTTCCCAATCTTTTAAAAACTTTTCAATTCCTATATCAGTTAGTGGATGCTTTAACATTTGTTTGAACACCTTATAAGGTACTGTTGCAATATCTGCTCCACTCTTTGCAATTTGAAGAACATGCATTGGAGTTCTTACAGATGCGGCAATGATTTCAGTTGTAATCGCATAATTGCTGAAAACTTCGAAAATATCTTCAATTAAAATCATTCCTTCAGAGCTAATATCATCAAGTCTACCTAAAAACGGACTTACATAAGTTGCTCCTGCCTTTGCTGCAAGAAGTGCTTGAGTTGCAGAGAAAATTAAAGTAACATTTGTCTTTATTCCATCTTTACTTAAAACATTAACAGCCTTTAGTCCCTCTTCAGTCATAGGAATTTTTATTACAATATTCTTATTTATCTTACAAAGTTCTCTAGCTTCTTTTACCATTCCTTCAGCTTCAAGACTGATAACTTCCGCTGAAATAGGTCCGTCAACGATTGAAGTGATTTCAGTAATAACTTCAACAAAATCTCTTCCCTCTTTCGCTATCAAAGACGGATTAGTAGTAACGCCGTCAAGAATACCCCATTTACTTATCTCTCTTATCTCATCAACATTAGCTGTGTCAATAAAAAATTTCATCAATTGCCTCCTAAATATAATTAATCTATTCGAATATATTTTACCACAAAACAATGCAAAATGCTAACTAAACAAAAAGTTGTTTTAAAAAAATTGGGTATAATCAATTATAACATTATATTTTTTAGAATGGAGGTTTCTATGAATAAATTTTATAAAGAAATATGTAAATACTATGAAGATATTTTTCCAACAAATGAAGCACAACTAAATTTTTTAAATAATATATCAGACGGAAAAGACTATTTAGACATAGGCTGTGCAACAGGACTCGTTGCAAAAAACTTGGAAAACTCAGGGAAAAATGTAATATGTATCGACTTAGAACAAAGCATGGTAGAAGAAGCAAGAAAAAAAGGGCTCAAAGTATATGAAAAAAATATGTTAGAATTAGACTTTGAAGAAAAATTCGACGTCTGCTATTGCATTGGAACAACAATTGCACATTTGGAAGACATAAATCAAATATGTAGCTTCATTTTAAAAACTATGGACTTACTAAAAGAAAACGGAAAATTAGTATTAAGCTGGGTAAACTTCAAACCTTTCATTCTTAAAAACGACCTATTCCTTGGAGCTTTACCGACTCTTGGAACAAAAGTAAAATTTACAAGAAACTACTACAGAGAAAACAGCAAAATCCGTTTCAACACAGTTCTTACAACAGAAAACGAAAAATTTGAAAACACACAACTTTTAGTTCCACTACTAGTTGATGACCTAATTTCATTCGTAAACAGACTCGGACTAAAATACGAAATCTACGGAAACTTCAAAAAAGACAAATTCGACGAAGAAAACTCCCCGTCAGTAGTATTTGTAGTGAGTAAATAAAGAAAAAACAAACCTACTCGTGATTCACGAGTAGGTTTGTTTTTTATAACCCCTCAAATTCGAGGGAGTTATAATCAGAATTATATATAGTTACTTTTATTTAAAAAAATTCTATCATATATCTTAAAAATTTTCTATACGAGTCGAATTGCATACGGTTAAAATTTATTATTCCCTTGTTATCAACAAAAAAAGATAGCATTATCGCTATCTTTTTTACTTCTGTAACTGTTAATTATAAGGAGCAATTAACTTTCCATCTACATATTCTCCCAAAAATACATCACTGTATTTATTTAATCCTTGTTTTTTAATTTCTTCAATCAACCAATCTTCATCTTTTCCTATTACTTCTAAAATATCAGTTTGTAAATGTCCGTCTGTTATCAATGGGAACTTTGGATTTTCTTCTCCATAATGAATAATTATAAGTTGACCATTTTGTTCAACAATGGCTCTTTTTACATCTTTCATTGAATAGACATTATTTGTTCTTAGTTTAAAAGATACATCATGAGCAGATAAACCAACTTTTCTACAATTTTCTATATTAATCTTACCTTCATCAATAATTATCAACGCTTTTCCATCTATAATCTGTTTTACTTTTACAACATGTTGTTTAAGCCATTTTAAACCTAATACAAGAGCACACCAGATACATAAAATAGCAATAAACTCTATTATCTTAATACTATTATTATAAATTACACCACCAATTATTCCCCCAAGTACATAGTTTTGAACTTGATCACTTGCCGAATTTGGTGCTAAGTTTCCTTTTCCAGAAATATTTATTATAGTTATTAAAGCTAAAAACCCAATTAGCAATTTTATAGCTACTAAAAGAAATGGATTCATTGTTCCCGCCTATAGTTTTTATAAAGCTGTTAAAGCAGCTATTGCTCCAAAAATTACACCCGGTATATTTGCAACAATAATCGGCAAATCTTTTTTCTTTTGGAAAAATCCGTAGCTAACCCACAAAGTACAGTTAATTGCTGCAACCATAGGTTGTAAAAAACCACTTTTATTTCCATGTAAGTTATTAATAATTTGTGGAAAATAAGATATATACATAAGCATTGCTGTACAAGTCGCAATCCATCCTAAAATTTTAAGTGTTTTTTGATTCATAAATTTTCCTTCTTTCTATATTCAATGTTTTAATAGCATACATAATTATATCATATTTTCAGCTTAAAATATCTATTTTAGTGAAATTATTTTACTCATTTTTTATAAATTTCTTAAACCAATTATCCGAAAAATACATTTGTTCTTCGGTATGAAAATAATGCTCTCCATTCTTCATAATAGTAATACTCGAATTAGTTTTTTATCTTTTTTTGGGCTTTTTCAATTTTTCGACTAATTTTTTCAATTACATAATATATTATCTTTTATTTTCATCAATAAGAACCCCACTCTTCCACGATGCTTCGCATCGGGTGGGTTCCCGGGAACCTTGTTGTTTCACAATAAAAAACAGTAAATCATTCACAATTTACCGTTTTTCTATATAATCTATTTTTTCTCCATTTTTTTTACTGCCATAAAATATCTCTGAATTCCCAGTAACACAACGATTCCATCAATTATTGGCAAAACGTACCAAAGGCTCTGTGCTCCAATCATACGAGGTAATAAAATTACAGCTGGAATAAACAAAATTATCTGTCTTAACATAACTAAAATACCGGCTGTTTTACCATCTCCAATCGCTTGAAAAAATGTTATAGTCATAATCATTACCCCATAAGCAATAAAAATACTGTACATTATGCGGAAATTCGGAATAGCTAAAAATAGTGTTTCATCGGATAATCCAAATAATCCAAGAATTGGTTTAGCAAAAATTTCTGAAGGTATCCAAAAACAAGCAGCTAATATAATAGAACTGATAGCGAAAACATTGAATATTTTTTTGACTCTGTCATACTGCTCTGCTCCAAAATTGGCACCAATAGCAGGTTGTAATCCTTGACTCATTCCCCAAAGTGGAATGAATGAAAAAGCCTGTATTCTTAAGATAGCCGCCATAATAGCTGCGGATGTTTCTCCACCATAACGAAAAGCTTGACTATAAAGAAAACTCTGCTGAATAATAGTTAACACCTGCATAAGCATAGCAGAAACACCTACGGAAAACATATCTACGGTTATATCCCCTTCTTTTCTAATTATCCCAATTTTTACAACTTTACTTTTTTTCTTAAAATACCAAAGAGTAAAAATTGCCTGAACAAATTGTGCTGTTATCGTAGCGACAGCAGCACCTTCAATACCACGCTCTCTAAATAGTATCATAAGAATCGGATCCAACAATATATTTATACCTGCACCAATTCCCATAATAAGCATTGCTCGTTTCATCAACCCCTCACCACGCATAACCATATTTGCTGCCTGCGCGAAATTTACAAAAATAGACCCTATAAAAATAATTCGTAAATAACGAGTAGAAAGATTTAAAAGTTCTCCTTTTGCACCAAATACACTAAGTAATTGTTGGCAAAATAAGATCCCTAAAACAGTAACAATTGTTGACAATGTTAGAATCCAAAAACAAAGATTTCCCATAACTTTATCTATTATTTTTTGATTTCCTTCTCCAATGGCTCTGGATAATAGTGACGCTGAACCTACCCCAATTAAAGTTGCGATACCCGTATTGATATATGTGAACGGAGTGGCAATTCCTACAGCGGTCATAGCTTTCTCTCCAAGTATCTGGCCGGCAAAAATCCCATCCATTAGCGGATATAAGCCGATAACAATCATCCCTAATATTGCCGGTAATGAAAGTTTAATTAATATTTGTAACGGTTTAGCTGTTAAGAGCTCTTTACTATCTTTATTCATCTAATTACACCTCTTCTCTATTTATCATTAAAACATCAATTATCATTTTCTCAAGAACTTGACGTTGTGAAACTAAATGTTCCCTAATTCCCAATGTCTCACAACTCAAGATAATAGTATTAAGTAAATCATTGAGTAATTTCAAAGATTCTTCACAAATTTCTCCATAGTCATATTCATCCAGCATTCGTTTAAAATTTTTGATATAATTGTCCTGTAATTTTTTATAAAGTTCCTGTAAGTCTTCATCTTCCTTCATTGACTGCAAAAACATAACATATATTGGAATAAATATATTAGTAGAAAGTGCCCTATCAACAGTAATTTCAGCTAATAACTCTACACTTAAAGGCTTAGAAATTTCACATATCTTTTTTTCAATAATGTCTTCTCGATATTTACAACCTCTTAACATCAAATCGTATAGAATTTCAGTTGTACTTTTATAATAGTGGTACAAACCTCCTGTGGACAGTCCAGTAGCTTTTACTAAATCATACATACTTGTGTTTTTATATCCTTTTCTTGTAAAAACATCTAATGCAATATTTTGTATTTTCAATTTTCTTTCTCTTGATGTTAGTCGTTCTCTAGTCATTTTGTCCTCCTTACCGACATAACTATCGGTAATAATAGATTAACACTAACTAACTTAATTGTCAATACCTTAATATTACAAAAATCATAATAAACAAATAAATAATAACTTTTTGTTCGCACAAAAAAGACTACTTATCTACTTCTGATAAATAGTCTTCTCGTCCAATTTTTAGATTTTTCTATTTAAGAATTTCTTAGTTTTTCTAAAATTCTATCTCTCTTCATTTTCAAAACATTCATATCTTTAAATTTATAATTTCGTATTAACATAACATTAATTTTGTTTAAATTTTATTAAACCATATCATAATAACATATTCTATTCAATATATTCAGCATTTACTTTATATTATTTTAAAACAAAAACCTACTAATTAATATCTTAGTAGCATTTTTGTAAATTTATTATACACAACTTCTGACTTAATCCTCTCAAATTCGATTAAACTTAAGCTAATACTATATAAATTCACTAAACCAATTATCCAAAAAATTCATTTGTTCTTCAGTATGAAAATAATGCTCCCCATTTTTCATAATAGTAAGACTCGAATTGATTTTATTCGCAAAATTCGTCATTGTTTCCAAAGAAGTTAGAAAGTCATTTTCTGCATAGAGAATATCTGTTGGTATATTCCAAACTATCGGATTATTCCTAACATAAGTAAGATAATCCCAAGACAAAGTTTCACCAAAGGATGTTGCAATTTCTTTTTTATTATATAATTCTTCCTCTGAAACATTAGACATTTTCATCATATTTAAAATTATTTTTTCCATATCTACAACTGGTGAAATAAACATAGCTTTTTTAATTTTCTTATCCGATAATGCAAGCATAGAATAATAAGCTCCCAAACTATTTGCTATTAAGTAAATATCATCATATTCAGAGACTATGGAATCAAAAAACTTTGAAAATTCTATCTTGGCATCCCAAGGAAATTCAGATTTGTAATCAAAGCCAATAATTTTATATTCATCACTAAAAAATTTTTTATAATGTTCTGCTTCAACAGAATTTCCGCCTTTCCCATGTATGTATATAACTGCATTTTTCATTATAACACCTCTATTTTTTATAAAATTCGGGATTAAATACAATTGTTCCATATTTTAATTTAGGTAATTTAATTATCTCATCATATAATTTATTAACTTCTTTAAACGGCTTAATAGATAAATGTTCTATATTTTCAAGACTTAAAAGTGGAGTGTAATCCTTACTTTTTACAATACTTGTAAAAAATCTAAAAAATCTTAATTGCTTCATATCTTTCAAAAAATCAATAGAATCTATATGAATATTCCTTGGAGCAAAACAATCCCCCTCAATTGTGAGACTTTCTAATTTTTTAAGATTTGTAAGTGGACTATAATCGTCAATTTTTTGAAAGTTTTCAACTGTTAAAGCTACTAAATTTTCTAATTTCGAAATTGGTTCAATACTTCCCACACTTGAACCTGAACCTAAATGAAGGAATTCAAGATTTACAAGATTTGAAATCTTTGAAATATCTGGATAAACTCCCCATTTTATATATAATTTTTTAAGATTTTGTTGGGAACAAACCGCATTAAACAACTCTTGTGGCATTCTTGTACAAAATGTAAGTTCTGTAAAAGCCGTTGGATTTTTAATTAAAAAATCACACCATTCATTTACAACATTTTTTCTTGCCTTTGCAGTTTTGTACTTTGAATTAGAACTATCATCCAATTGAGTACAATTTATTATAATTGCACTTTCTCCATTATATTCAGAAACCTCAACAATACTTTTAGGTCTATTTTCATTTTTGAAGTAATAATCATAACCGTATATTAATTGTTTTTCATTTAAAACCATTTTTTACTCCTTCCTATTTAAGAAGATTATATCTAAATTTTCATTGCAAATACTTTATTATGATTATATCATAAGTATATATTTCATTCAATTTGAGTTGATATGCTCGTGGGCTTATGAGATTTACATATTTTATGTATCTTCGATACATTCACTTTTGCTTAAGCAAAAGTATGAGATCTCTCCGCGCTGGTCGAGATGACGTATTGGGGAGATATCTTCGATTAGTAGCTTAACGTTAGTAATAAATAAAATTCAAATTTTATTAATTTTTTATTTGATTGCAATCAGCTCAATAAATCTTACTTTTCACATAAAAAAGACGATATTTCTATCGCCTCATAATTACTTTTTAATCTATAACTTCAAATTCCATTTCATCATCAATATCTATATCATCATAATCTTCAGTTTTAACATCACTATCAAAGTCTCCTTCAAAAAACCATTTATATGACCTTGAAGCTATAACCTTAGTTTCAGCATAATCTAAACCACCACTAACTGCAGCTCCAACTACCGGTATAAGTTTTCCTAAATTAACAATTCCTTTACTTCCGAACTTTGTCAATAATCTAAAACCTACTTTTTTATTAATAGCAATCAACACTTTCCCCGGTACCTTCTCAACTAATTTTGTTGCTACTTTTTCTCCTACTGCTATACCTGCTTTTTTCAAGAATTTATTAATAGCTACACCCGCTAAACATGAATACACAAAAGTTTGTATTTGGTCACTTTGCAAATCATAACCTGCCATATATGCCGTACAAGCTATCATTCTAATTTGTACATAAAGAACATTAACAAGATTTGCTGGCAAAGTAAATGGTATTGTTACAATTCCGCCAAATCCTGTAACTACTCCGGATGTTGTGCATTTTATTATTTGTTTGTCCATCATATCTTTACAAGCCTCTTCCTTTGAATCATGCTTACTTAAATAATCATTAGCAAACTCTTCAATTGGTGGACTTACTTTTGGAATTCCACCTAATACTTTTGCATATGTATCATCCAATAATTTCGTCATATCATCTACTGAAATAAAACTTTTTTTCTCCATAAATACTATCCCCTAAATATAATTTTTATATTATTAATTATATCATTAAAAAGTTTTTTATTCTATATTTAGATGTATCTTCGATACATTCACTTTTGCTAAAGCAAAAGTATGAGATCTTTCGACTACACTACGTTTCGCTCAAGATGACGTATAAGGAATAAGACTTTATTAAAGGCTTAACGTTAAAAGTAAATAAACATCAAACTATATTTATAATCTTAATATAAAATGAAATATTCACGTCATAGCAACTTGCAAAACAATGCCCCTAACACGTCATCTCGACCGAAATGAGTGAAACGAATGGAGCGGAGAGATCTCACTACTATTATTTGTTTACAAATAATAGTAAGTCCTGTAAAGGACTTATAAACGATATAACATTTATATAACTTCAATGAAATTATTCTAAAGACTTTTAATTAATAAACCTTTATTAAGGGCTTAACGTTAAAAGTAAATAAAATTCAAACTCTATACAGCAAAAAACAGTAAATCTTACGACTTACTGTTTAAAAGAATTCTTTAAATTCTTCTTTAAATTCTAATATTTCATCTTCAGGAAGATGATGTATATAGTCATTAACGTCATTTGAGTCAGTATAACCACTTAATATTTTATCAGGACAATCATAACCAAGTTTTCTTGCAACATGTACTGCAAATTCATTAAATGCATTTCCAACAGCTGTTATAATATTTCCATCTTCAACTACTGATTGTGGTAAAAAATTATTTTCTTCAATAAAGGCAAATGATTCTCTCATTTCAACAAATAAGGAATCTGTATATTTTTTACCTTTCAACAAACCTGCTTGTGCTAGGAATATTGGACCGGAACAAATTGCACCAATGACAAAACTATCATCATTTAAAAAACTTTCTAAAAATTCTTTGATTTTTTTATTTCGTATTGGTTGTCTTAAGTCGCTACATCCTGAAAGAATCAGGCAATCATAATCATCTTTACAAAACTCAGAGCAAGTTTTTACAGGATTTATCAAAATTCCTTCTTCACTCCTAACGGGGCTTAATTCTGTATATATTACATCGGTAAAAGTATCAAAATACCAACGAAATACATACATTAGATTTGCAACTTCTTGCAAACTAAAATCAGGATAAACCAATAATGCAATTCTTTTTTTCATTTTCTATACCTCCATTTTTTTCTTTTTACCTATACATAGCCAATTCTATGCTATCCATGTATTGCCCTAATGACATATTGAATTTCTTATAGTCTGCATCTTTGAACTCATCTGTTGCACAGGCAACGGAAACTCTTACAGTTTGTAATTGATTAAAGAATGTTATCATTAATGGAACTTGAATAATCTTTGAAACTCCACGAATTGTCATAGCTCTCGCTTCATCCAATTGTAAAATTTCTTCTTTTGAATTGATATTCACTTTATTATTATCAACTAGAATTTCTACATTGTCATAATATTCGTATGCTAAACTAACTGCTTTACAAATATTCTCCCAGCCAACTTTATATGTCAAACTATATTCAGCTAAAAGCCAATCATTTTCTTTTTTTACGCCCAATAGTAACATAATCTCTTCTCCTCCAAATTTATTTAAACTTAAACCAGTCCTTCAGCATTCATACGAATTGCATAGAACTCCTGAAATGTATCCGGCTCGTTTTCTATTGTTTCTTTCATTTGAATCAACTTTCTTTTTCCAACTCGTCTATCTAAAATCGCAAAAATTCTTACGAGTAAATTTTCACTTTTTAGGCTTATTTCTATGCTTTGATTGTCAAATTCTGCAAAGGCATTGTAAAAACAACGTTGGTCAAATACTCCCAATTTTAAAGCTGTATCGTCCATAAATGCATTTTCTTTTTTCATTCTTTCTTCGTATTTTTCATCTTTAGGAAATAAATCAGCTTTAAACCAGTTATTCCAAAAACAACCTTTGATGATTTCTTTTCCGTCATATCTTATTGCTGCTCGTCCCTCGTGGTCAGGACTTTTGCTATAAGTTGTAGCAAAATATTGAATATGCCCTTGTAGGCTTTCAGCAAGATATTCTTTTTCAAGTTTTTTCCTAATACCACTCCAACTACTCAATATTATATCTCCCTTTTAAATCAATTTTATTTAGCTATATTTTGACTATTTTCTAAAAATAGAAATCGGAACAAAATTTACATAAATAGATAGACCTATACAAATTAATACATTTTTAGAATCTCCAGGCATTGTCTCTAAAAATATTCTCCAATTTCCTCCCGTAAAATAAGAATTATAAATTATAGCAGAATATATAAAATTAATAGAACATAATGCAGTTATCAACAAACTTATCCTTTTAAAAACTATGAAATTTTCATCTCGAAATTCCTTAACACGACCTATTAAGGCAAAAATAATTCCTGCAATTGCAATTATTAACCACATATCTGCCTCCTAAAAATATTTTCTTATTATTTTATATTTTACATCATATTTATTGATATTTCAAATACAAAAAAACAGTAAATCCATATTGACTTACTGTTTAAACTGCTGTATTTTAGCTTAAACAAAATCAATTTTATAAATCTCTACGCAAATAAATCATATCAACCAATTGGATACCGTCTTCATATATTGGGTGATTATAATTATCTGTAAAAAAATTTTTGACAATATGCGAGCGAGAAAATCCACATTTCAAATAAAAATCAATAGTTTTAGGACTATCTCCCGTACCAACTTGTAATGTAGAAAAATGATTTTTATATTTATCAACAACAAAATCAATTAGAATTTTTCCGTAACCCATTCTTTGAAAGTTAGGGTTTGTAGCAATGTTTTTTATTTCAAGAACTCCATTTTCCTCATCAGTAACTACACATTCAGATTTAACACCATTATCCTCTAAAACAAACATAATTCCTCTATCAATATATTTGTCAATCATATCTTCTTGTTCATCAGCAAGAATCAGAAGCTCCATATACTGCTTTTTGTTTTTTCTAATTTCCAATATCTTCATAATTTTATCCTACAATTTCAATTTATTTAATCCTTTATATTCATAATCAAGAGATAATACATACTTGAAGCAATCATATTGTATTTTTTTGTTTTTTGTAATTTTAATTATATATATTTTTCAAACCTCGATTGTTCAATTACCTTATCGCCAAGTAAAGTAATTGCTTTTTGTGGACATAGACTTATACATCTATAACACATTGTGCATTTGTTTTCAGGAACAGCTTTTTTTATCTTTTATGTGAATATTTTTCATAGGACAAACCCTACTACATAAACCACAACCATTACAATCATCGTTTATTTTTAATTTATCAGTATATCCCATAGTTTTACGATAAAACCATAATCTTTGACCAAAAAGTCCCTTCAAATGTGATATGAAAGATAGTCCTTCTCTTGGATATTTTCCATTTTTAATCTGTTCTGCAACTTCTTCTAATCGCTTATCTGCATTTTTTACTATTTGCCTATTTTCTTCAATAGATTTTTTCAAAAGCTTACTGTCGCAAACGGAGTCAGGCATTTTTATCTGTATGCCTCCCAGAATTTCTGCTCCATATTTTTTTAAAATTCTTGCAGTACATCCTGTTCCGTCCCCACTGAAAAGTCCCATTGTATTTACACAAAAAACTTTTTTTCCTTTCCACAGGGAACTATTTTTCTTAATAAAATCTCGTACCATAAACGGAGCATTAGAAAATTGAGTTGGATATCCTAAAAAAATTACATCCTCTTTTTTTAATAAATCTATAATCTGTGGAAATTCTAAAGGAACACATTTTGACTTATCATCTATCAAATTTACAAGTTTTTCAACACAATGTTTCGTGTTTCCTGTTCCACTTAAATAAATGACTATCATATATTCCTCCAATGAATTCTAATCTACCAATTTTACTTTTCTATATCATCTAAAAATTCTTCTACTTTTTCCAAATATGCTTTTGGCTGATCCCCGTGAATGTCGTGCATAGAATCGAATCCCTCAATTAAAGTACTACCTTTAATCAATTCTTTAACACGCTTTGCATCTTTTTCATCCATTGCAGAAATCAGAAGCCCCTCTTCATTATAATATGAAGGTGCTGTATTTTTTGGTGGTTTTACATGTAATATACAAGTTGGAACAGTAATTTCTTTTAACAATTCCTCTTGTTTTATTCCCTTAAAGAAACTGAAATCATAGAATGCATCTCCGAATCTTAAGTCATAATCGCCCGTTTTATCTTGTAAATTAGCTGTCAATTGAAGTAAAGTATTTACTCCTAACTTTGGTGGATAATACCAAATAACCGGTATTTTAGTCTTATCCTTTTGAAATCTTTTCATTGCAGGTTTAGCCACAATTTTATCCCAATTATCTTTTCCACCCTCATTAAACAGTTTTCGCATCGGATCATTCTTTAGATAATGTTCAAAATAAGTAGTATTAGGTTTTTCAGTTAAATAATTGTGAATATTTTCGAAAGTTTTATAAGAAAATGTATTTTCAGCACGTCCTTTTTCCGTTGCAAAAAATGGTCCGTCTTCTAAAATAATCGCTTTTACATTTTGCGGAAATTTAGCACCTATATAAGCAGTAATAAGTGCACCTGATGAATGTCCTGAAATAATTGTTTTTTCTCCAATTTTTTCTTGAATAAATGATGCAATATCAGAACCTATGCTTTCAATATTATATAAATCAGGATTTTTACTTGACTTTCCATGTCCATAATAATCAAGTGCAAAGACATGATATTTTTTTACTAATTCAGGAAATACAGTACGATAATCTTTCCAATCTACCATTTGTCCATGCAATAATAGAATAGCCGGACCATTCTTTGGGCCTTCAACATAATTTATTACATTTCCATTTTTTAGATTAAATTGTTTCTCTTCTAAACCTAAACTCGAAGCCTTGTTCTTCCTGAACTTTTCGCCTGAATAGTCGTAATTTAGATTATAAATTGCATAGATTACAACAAAAACAGCTATAACCAAAAGCAATATCCCTATAAATTTTAATATTCTAATCTTCATCGCTTAAATCTCCTTGAATACTCATCAAAATTTTTGTTGCTGAATCTCCATTTAGAATTGCCAATCCTCTCCTTTCGTCTCCAAGTATTAACAAACTATCTCCAGTTTCTATAGAAAAAATTTCTCTTGCCTCTTTTGGAATAACAATTTGTCCTTTAGTTCCTACTTTTGCAGTCCATGCATGTAGTTTTTTATCTTTTTTACTCTTCATATTTTCCTCCGTATAATAAGTATGTTTATTCATACTTATTATACTATATTAAAATTTAAAAAGCAAATTTAATTATAAAAAAACAGTAGATTTTAATTTCTACTGTTTAAATAAATTTATCTTCTTTAAATATTTTCTCTTTTCATAAGCTGATAGCTCTTTTATTGCAATGTTTAAAGATAGCTTTGATTTTCTTTTTTCTTTTAAAGAACCTACTAAGACGATTTTTTGTTCAGGTAATTTCAGTATATATGTCGTATATAAAATTGCCTGTGGTTGTGGAAATTTTATCTCCAATTCTCCTTTTTGGATTTTGATTTTTTCATTTTTCATTTTTAAAATTGCATAATCATCATATAGCTCAAGCTCTGCTTCTTCATCTTCTCTACTCCAAAATTTAAAGACAATCCAAAAAGGTACTAACATTGAAATCGGAATTAATCCAAAAATCAAATATACTGCATGCTTAGGATGGTCTTTAAAATATTGTGGCTCATTTGTACTTGCAAATCCTAAATAAATAAGAAACTCATAACAAAGAAGAATTCCTATCACTATTCCTATAATAACCATAATATGTAGCAAAGTTGGAGTGTTTTTGTTATATCTAAAATTTATTTTTCTCATTTTAAATTCTCTCCTTTATAATATAAAATTCAAAACCCTTACTAATTTATATTTTACATTATATAATCTAATATTTCAATTAATTCCAAAAAAAAGACTATGAATTTAGATTCACAGTCCTTTGTTTTAAAAAATTATTTTCTTGATGCTTCAAATATACTTTGAATTGAGCTGTCTAACATTTTATCAAATTCTTCCCCAGTTTGATTTACATTAAGTCCTTCTGTTAAAGCTCTTGAGAAACTTGCTATAACTCCGTGGTTTTTAGCAAGAAGTTCATTTGATTCTTCTCTTGAGTAACCACCTGAAAGAGCAACAACTCTAACGACTCTCTTGTGGTCAACTAACTCTTTATAGAAGTTAGGAACAGTTGGTAATGTAAGTTTTAACATTACTTCTTGTCCTTCTTCTAATTTATCAAGTTCTTTTAATATTTCCCTTTTTAAAATTTCTTCGCATTTTTCCTTTTCTGCTGAATTTATGTCAACTTCTGGTTCAACAATTGGAACAAGTCCACCTGCGATAATTTGTTTTGCAAAGTCAAATTGTTGAGCTACTACTTCTTTAATAGCTTCTTCATTTGCTTTTTTAATTACTGAACGCATTTTTGTTCCGAAAACTCCATATTCAACGCCTTTTTTTACAGTTTCAGTTAAGTTTGGAATTTCTTTCATAAGTTGAACACCGTTCTTTTCTTCAGCTAAGCCCTTGTCAACTTTTAAAAATGAAACAATGCCTTTTTCATTCCATAAATAGTCCGGAGTGAATTTACCGTTAACTTTTCTTTCCATTGTCATTTCAAACAAAATTGCTCCTAATATACGTTCTTTAGTAAAAGCCTTTGAAGTAACAATTCTTGTACGCATTTCGTGAATTAAATCGAACATTTCAGCTTCATTTGAATAAGCATCTTCGTTTACACCATATAATCTAAGTGCTTTTGGTGTACTTCCACCACTTTGATCCAAAGCCGCTATAAAACCTTCATCGTTTTTGATTCTGTTAAATTTTTGTAAATCCATATCTTCGCTCCTTAAAAATTATTAAGTAAATTTTACTCTAGCTATATTTTATCATATTTAAGGTAATTTAACAAACTTAGAAATCATTTATTCTTTAATATTTTTCTTACTTAATTGATATGAAAAAAACAACTATCATCTTGATAATTGCCTTTAAACAAATTATTTATATTTTTAATATACTCTCAGTTAAAACTTTTGAAAAATTTATTCCCAATCTTGTTCCTTTATCATTTGCCCATTTAGGTATTGATAAAGTCTTTTTTACTAAAGATGTATCTTTTAGAAATTTTTCTAAATCTATCCTTATTAAAGTAACAAATTCATCATTCTTTATCTTTACATTTTTTATTGGAGTGGCTTTTGGTAATTCAATTCCTCTTTCCACATATTCAGACAAAACAAGACCTAACACTTCTTCTACCATTGAAATACCAAAAGAAATATCATCAGTATTTATTCCTGTATAAGCTTCTTTTATATCGACACTCTCAATAAAGTAACCTTTTGGACTTTCTTTTTTAAATATAAATGGATACACAACAAACATAAAATCACTCCTTATATAATATACTATAACACGTGCTACTACGTAAGTCAAATTTTCTATATAAATCTATTTATATTTAATTTTATGAAAAAGTATAATTAAAACTAGAACAAAAGAAATGCTATTGGCAAAAATTAGTGCAAAGTCTTTTATCATCAAACCATGAACCAACCAAAGAAAAATTCCAGTTGTTTGCATAATGCACATAATTAGTGAAAGAGATTGTGTATTTTTATCTTTTATTACCTTTATAACTTGCGGTGCAAAGGCAAATGTTGTAAGGCAAGCAGCTACTATTCCTATCATAAAACCTCCTAATATCTCATTCAATGATTTTACCATATTTTGACTATAAAATACAACTTGACAAATGAACTTATTTAATATAGTATAAACTAAATAGATATATTTTTTTGGAGGTTAATATGGAATATAAAACACTTTTTCCCGAATTTGAATCATTTGACTTTGGACATTTAAAGGTTGATGATGTTCACGAAGTTTATTACGAACAATCAGGAAATCCAAATGGAGCGCCTGTAGTATTTGTTCACGGCGGACCCGGTTGCGGTTGTGGAGATAAATCTAAAAGATTTTTAGATCCTTCATTTTATAGAATAGTAACAATTGACCAAAGAGGTTGCGGTAAAAGTAAACCATTTTTAGAATTAAAAGACAATAATACACAAAATCTTGCAAAGGATATGGAAAAGATAAGAGAACATTTAAAGATAGATAAATGGCTTGTTTATGGTGGTTCTTGGGGAACTACTCTTTCCTTATACTATGCAGAAAATTATCCACAAAGTGTTGTAGGTTTAATTCTTAGAGGCATTTTCTTGGGAAGAGATGAAGATATTAAGTGGTTGTATCAAGGTGGAGCAGGAATATTTTTCCCTGAGGCCTTTGAAATCTTTAAATCTCCTTTTAACGAAGAAGAAAAAAAAGATTATGTTCAAAGTTATTACAAATACTTAACTTCAGATGACTATGAAACAAAGAAAAAATACGGAAAATCTTTTAGTGCGTTTGAAAATTCAGTAGTTGCGCTTGAACCGAGAGTTATTTCAGAAGAAATCACCGACGAAGATATTTCAATGGCAATTATGGAATGCCACTACTTTGTAAATCATTGTTTCTTTGAAGAAAATTACATTTTAGATAATGTTGAAAAAATTAAAGATATTCCTACAATAATTATTCATGGCAGATATGATGTAGATTGCAGACCTGTTGGGGCTTATTTATTGCATGAAAAACTAAATAATTCAAAATTAATCTTCCCTATTTCAGGTCATACTTCTTTCGATCCTGCAATGACTCACGAGCTTATTTTAGCACAAGAGGAATTTAAAAAACTTTTTTAGATTTTTCTAAATAAAGGAGGTCAATATGGAAGCAAAAAAAAATTTACCAAAAATAGTTTTTATACTATCTTTGATTTCATTTTGTATCACAGTACTATTATTTTCTATAAATTATTTTACTAATTTGGCAGATGATTTGAATGGAATATATTTTCTTGTATTATCTATGATAACTCTTATTTTACTTGCGCTTTCAATGTATTTTACAAGAAATTCAAGTAAAATTTACTCTATAATAAGTATAATCCTCTTCTTGATTATACTTAATATTAAACGCATAATGCTTTATTTATTGGTTTTAGGTGGTAGAATATGAAAAAAGAAAATTTATCTATGATAATATATTTATTTGGCACTGTAATAGAAATAATTTTGTTACTATATGTAAAATCCTTTAAAACAGGACAAGGAATTCATCTTTCAAATTATATTAAATATTTTGGAGTGTTTTTCCCACAAATAGTCGGAGCAGTCGGAGCTTTTTATTCAAGATATGCAAAAATATCAGTATTGTGGTTATTTTTAAACTTAAGTTTAATTCTTTCTGCTCTCTACTTTTATGCATCATTTATTGAAGTAATAGGCTAGGAGAAAATATATTAAAAAGTGATTATACAATGAAAAAAATTTATTCTTGTATAAGCATATTTTTTTAATTTCATTTAATCTTTAACTGATATAATACTACGGTAATGATTATTGGAAATTTAATATCAATTTCTCTATATATCGAATATTGAAATTTTTCCCATAAATTGAAAAGCCGGTAAATACTTACTTCCAGTTATACCATCTTGAAGTAATTAATTAGGAGATAATATGTTAAAAAATGATTATATAATGAGAAAAATTGAAGAATGGATAAGCATGATTTTAGAGTTTGTCTTTAAAATTGATAAAAATTCTTCACCTGAAAAACTATTAAAATTAGAAGAAAGTAAGGAAGTTTTAAAAGATTTAAAATCAAAAATCGACATTGGAAATATAAATGAAGCGGAAGATTCTCTATTTGAAATGTTGAAACACAAAACTCAAGACAGCTTGTTAATTGGTCTCCTTTTTTATTCATATCTAAATGAAAAAGACTCAAAATTTTTAAATGAACATGATTTTGAAAGAGATGAAATAAAAACGGGAATAAAAGACTTATTAAACGAATTTAATATGAATAATTTATCAGATTTAATTTAACAAGAAGCTGACTTTTGCAGTCGGCTTTTTTGTTCAAATAAATTTATCAGAAAACTGGAATTTAACAAAATTTTATGTTAATATTATATTAATAAAGGAGATTTTTATGTTTAATCCGATTAAATACGAAGGAAATTTAGGAGAACAATACTCCTATTTAATAAAAGATTTATATGAATTATGCAATAACGAAGAAAATACAATAGCTAATTTATCAAATGCAGCTGCTCTTTTAAACTTCTTTTTAGAAAAAATAAATTGGGTCGGCTTTTATCTTTTAGATGAAAAGACAGATACTCTAGTTCTTGGGCCTTTTCAAGGACTTCCTGCTTGTATTAGAATACAAAACGGAGAAGGGGTTTGTGGAACAAGTGCAAGTCTTAAAAAGACTTTGAATATTGAAAATGTTCATAATTTCAAAGGGCATATTGCCTGTGACGGCAAGAGCAATTCAGAGATTGTTATTCCAATCTTTAGAAATGATAAAATTTTTGGAGTTTTAGATATAGACTCCCCTATTTTTAATAGATTTTCAAAAGAAGAAGAGACTTATCTGGAGGCATTTGTTAAACAACTGGAAACTCACATATAGGAGGTAACTATGAAAAAACTTTTTAAATTTATTATATTCTTATGCTTATGTGTAGTTGTTTTAATTCAATCATTAATTTATCATTCTAAAAAAAATGATATAGATACTTTTGAAAATTATGTATTAGTGCTTGGAGCTAAAGCAAATAATGGAAAACTTTCAAAAACTTTGATTAATAGACTGGATACTACAGTTGAATACTTAAATAAACACAAAAACGTAAAAGCTATTTTATGTGGAGGAAAAGAAAATAATAATGAACTTTCACAAGCTGAATATATGCAAAGATATTTAATAGAAAAAGGAATTTCAAAAGAAAGACTTATCGCTGAAACAAATAGCAAAAATACCTATGAGAATATAAAATTCGCATTAGAAAAGCTAGATAAAAAGCCATCAGAAATAATGGTAATCTCATCAGACTATCATCTATTTAGGGCAAAGCTTATTCTTTATAGATTTGGAATTTTAGCAAAGACAGTTCCTGCAAAAACTCCAACAGGTGCAGTTGTTCCATCATACGCAAGAGAAACTTTTGCAGTTGTAAAAACTTTTCTGTTTGATAAACCAACAGAACAAGATATAAAAAATTTACATCAAAGAAATAAATAAATTTACTATTTTAAAAAAGTTTATAAACTAAAATTGGGAAGAATATTTTATGATATCTTCCCAATTTTTTCTATTTCGAAACAACAATTTTCTCAAAGCTTTAACCTATACAAAGCGTCGTTAAAAAGTATAACTCTTATTGTATTATCTATTTTCCAAATGCAATAATCTTTGATAATTTCCCATTCTCCTAGCATCTTCATTATTATTATACCAGTTGGGTGCGGTTCTTCCAGTAACTAATACATTTCCATTTTTAAATTTTGTAACAACTACACTACGTTTCCAACCTGAGCCATTATAATATATTTGTATAATACCATTGGTTACTACCTTGTATTCCAGAATACCCATAGTCATTCATTGAAAATCCCCCTGCTAAAAGAGCATGTGATACAAAATTCGTACAATCATAACTATCGCTGATTGTTGAAAAATCATAATAGGGAACATACGAACTACTACTTGAGGGATATCTTTTATAAAAATTATTTCTTGCCCAATCAGTTATATATTGCCTATCAAAAGAAGAGTATCTTTCAACAGATTCATCTTTACAACCTTTTTCTGATTTGTATTGTCTATAATCTTCTTCTCTATCATTTTTTGATTTTTCTATATATTCCTTTGATTCTTCAAAATTACTACTTAGCCATTTATCAACATCTGCATTTTTAGATAATAAATCATAATATTTTAATTCATCAACCTCAGAATAGAGACCTTGATAACATCTTGTTATTATTAATTTACCATCTCTATCTTTAGTAACAGTAAATTCAAGCACAACAGAATTCTCACTTTCCACATCTGATTGTGGATAATAAAATTTAGTAATCACCTGTAAATTAAAACTAAAAGAATTTCCTTTTTTTATCCATTTCTCAGTTTCAACAGGCTTAACAACAACATTATATTTAGAATAGGATATATCCAACTCCTTATCTTTGTAATTATTATACATAACTTTATAGTTAATTAACTTAAGCACATCTTTTGAAAAATATGAATCCAATTCATTATTTTCTCCAAGATCTTTATTTTTATAAAACTTAACCACCGCTTTTTTTGCAAAATCTAGTTCTTCTGAAAACAACTTTTCTTTCTCGCTTACTTCACTTGTTCTATTACGAACATTCTCGTCAAGTTCAGAAGCATGCGAATTGAAAGTCCACAAAACAGACAATGAAAAAAAACTTACTAATAAAAATTTTTTTAATTTCATAATAATCCTCCTGATATTAAATGAACAATTACATATAACAACATCTCCCCTCGATTTGATTGTACCATATATTTTTTGTCGTTATCAAGTGATATTAAACTAAATTAAAATATTTTTTTGTAATATAAATACAATTTGCAACAATATACAACAATTATAAATTGTAAGAATAAGTTAGCCAATTGAAAAAACTTCAAAAAAAGTGTTGACAAAATATAATAAAAGTTATATAATATGTAGGTAATCGTATCGGGGTGTAGCGCAGTTTGGTAGCGCACGTGGTTTGGGACCATGGGGCCGGGAGTTCGAATCTTCTCACCCCGACCAATTCCTATGAGTAAAACTCATAGGAATTTTTTTATGTAAAAATTTATATTTACAAATTTTTCCAAAAATTCAAAAAAATTTTTCTTTTGTTTCAAATGCAACAGATTTTCAATACAAATAGTGCTAAAATTTAATTAACGTAAATAATACATAAAGTAAATTAAATTGAATAGAGAAAAGGAGAAAACAATGAAATTAGAAAAAAGTACAAAAATTGGTGAATTAGTTGAAAAATATCCAGAAGTTAAAAACTTCTTAAAGACTTTAAGTCCAGAATATTCAAATCTTGATAATCCAGAATTATTTGCAATGATGAAAGATATTGCAACTCTTGAAATGGTTGCTATTAAAGGTGGATTTGAATTTGACGAATTAAAAGAAAAGTTAGAAAATTTTATTAATGCTTAAACAATCACATACCCCCAAACTAAGACGAAAAAGCAGGGAAATCCCCTGCTTTTTGCTTATTAAAAATAATTTGGGTTATAGTATTTTTCATTTGATGTATCTTCGATACATTTACTTTTGCTAAAGCAAAAGTATGAGATCTCTCCGCTCCGTTTCACTCCGGTCGAGATGACGTGTTGAGAGATATCTTTGATTAGTAGCTTAACGTTAGTAATAAATAAACTTCAAATTTTATTAATTTTTTGATATGAAATTTTCACAGTCGATTATTACCAAATCAAAGATTCGGACAATCTTTGTGTCAGCCCTACTTTTGTTTACAAGTAAACAAAGTTAGGGCTAGATTCACTTCGTTTCACTCTAGTCGAGATGACGTATAAGGGAAGTACCTTTGTTTAATGGCTTGACGTGAACAGTAAATAAACTTTAAATTATCTTTGTAAGTATAATAGAAAAGAATTAAAATCTCATAATATAGTATTTAAACATCATATATGAAACGAAATATTTCACGTCATAGCACCCAGCAAAGAAAAACCCCCAACACGTCATTTCGACCGAAACGGAACGTAGTGAAGTGGAGAAATCTCAACTATTATTTGTTTACAAATAATAGTAAGTCCTGTAAAGGACTTATATAAAAATAAAACAGCTATATATAATTACAACGAAATTATCCTAAAGATTTTTAGTTAATAAATTTTTTTCGATGTATCTTCAATACATTTACTTTTGCTAAAGCAAAAGTATGAGATCTCCAAAGTCATTGTATCAAAAGATACAACGACCCCGTCAGACCTACTTTTGTTTACAAGCAAACAAAGTTAGGGCTAGATTCGCTCCGTTTCACTCCGGTCGAAATGACGTGTTGAGGAGATATCTTTGATTAGTAGCTAGACGTTAATAGTAAATAAGCTTTAAATATTTTTATAAAAAATTATATTAAAAAAACGAAAAGTTTTATTAATGTTTAAATTCATACATACTAAAAAGCAGGAATTCCCCTGCTTTTAATTTATTCTTATTCTTTTTCCGTAAATTTATACATTGCTATTGAGCTTGCAATTGGCAAATTAAAGCTGTCTATGTCTTCACTTTGTTCTATGAATACAGGAGTTGTTCCTTTTAAGTCAAAGTTTTCAAGTCCATGTGATTCATTTCCGAATATTAATGTAAAAGGCTTTTTAATTTCAACATTTTTTAGAGAAACTGAATCTTTATTTAAAATAAAGGAGTAGATATTATTTTCTTCAAAAGTTTTTTTGTAGTCTTCAAAATTTTTAAAAATTTCTACATTCATTTTAAAGATTGCTCCCATTGAAGCTCTAACAGTTTTAGGATCAAAAACATCACAACCGTCAATTATCGCGATATTTTTAAAACCGAAACCCAATGCAGTTCGTAAAATTGTCCCTAAATTTCCTTTATCTCTCGGCTCACATAATAGTATGTGATTGTCTTTTTTTATCTTTGCAAAGTTTTTTTCAAAAACTCCAATAACAAATGTGTTTTCTTTGCTTTGAAGTTTATTTACAATTTTATCATTATAAATTAAATTAATTCCTTTTTCATCACAAATTTTTTCAAGACCTGCTTTGTCGTCATATTTTGAATGTACCAAAACTGATATAGTCTTGTAATTTTTTGACTGTAAAAGCTCAATTGTTGGGAAAGCTCCCATTGTGTATGAAAAATTCAAATCTTTTTTATATTTACAAAATTCCATAATTTACCTTATATTATCTTCTCTTTTGTCTATCACGTTTGGACTTCTCGCTCTTTTTATCCTTTTTATTTTTCTTATCTTTAGATTTTGCAGAAAATTTTGAAGAGTCTTCCTTTTTGTTCGCAAGTTCAACTAAAACCTTAAAGCCCTTAATATGAGCATTATTTAGGTTATTTACTGCATCTTTAAGTGCGTTTTTATGAATATTTACAAAACTGAACTTTTCAAAAATTTCAATATCTCCAATATCTCTTGAGCTGATGTTTGCATCATTACAAAGTGCAGAAACTATATGTCTTTGAGAAACTCCTTTTCTTGAACCAATGTTAATATAAATCCTTCCAGAATTCTTTTCAGTAACATTTGACTTTCCACCCTTGTTTGAAATAGAAGTCTTGTCATTTCCTTTTTTCTTATTCTTCTTAATATCCACGTCTATAAGCTCTTCGTGATTGTTAAGTTTATTATTTTCATTATAATGTTTTAAAAGACAAGCTGCAATATCAATCGGAGAATAGTCTTCACTCATTAGAATATTTATTAGATTTAACTCTTTTGTATGTTCATTTTTATTAATTTCTTCCTTGATGTCTTCCATAAATCTTTCTTCATGTCTTTTAATCAAGTCTTTAAGAGTTGGCATATCCCTTTTTTCTATTTTAGTTTTTGTGTATTTTTGAATTTGAGATAAAGTATTCATTTCCCTTGGAGAAACAAAACTTATTGCAGTTCCCTCTCTGCCCGCTCTTGCAGTTCTACCTATTCTGTGAACATAGTATTCCACATCTTGAGGCATATCGTAATTTATAACTAAATCTACATCGTCAACATCTATTCCACGAGCAGCAACATCTGTCGCAACCAAGATATCTATTGTGGAATTTCTAAATTTATTCATTACCCCATCTCTTTGGATTTGTTTTAAATCTCCATGAAGTCCATCCGCAAAATATCCACGAGATTGAAGTCCTGCAGTTAAGTCATCAACCATTTTTTTAGTATTACAAAAAACTACTGTAAGTTTTGGATTTTGAACATCTAAAATACGGGATAGAATTTCAAGTTTCATATTATGCTTAAGTGCAAAATAGTATTGAGTTACCTTTGGAACTGTCAATTCCTTTGGTACGACTTTTATAAGTCTTGGTTCACTTTGGTATCTTGCAGCAAAGTCCATCATTTCATGATCCATTGTAGCAGAGAAGAAAGTTGTTTGTCTTTCATAAGGTAAAAAGCCTATAATTTTTTCAATATCTTCTCTAAAGCCCATATCAAACATTTCATCCGCTTCATCTAATACAAAAGTTCTTATATTTTCAGTTTTTAAAGTTTTTCTCTTGATGTGATCTATAACACGTCCTGGAGTTCCAACAATAACTTGAACTCCCATTTTTAGAGAACGGATTTGTCTTTCTATAGGTTGTCCTCCGTAAATCGGAACAACTGTTACTCCCTTATATTTTGCAAGTTTTGAAATTTCTTCTGCAACTTGAATTGACAATTCTCTTGTTGGACAAAGTACCATTGCCTGAGTTGTCTTGCTGTTTTTATTTACTTTTTCTACTATAGGAATACCGAAAGATGCTGTTTTTCCTGTTCCCGTTTGTGCTTGACCGATTATATCCTCGTTGTTTAACATAGTCGGAATTGCTTGTTTTTGAATTGGAGAAGGTTCTTCAAAGCCTATTTCAACAACGGCTTTTAAAACTTCCTTCGACAAATTAAAATCATTAAAATTTTCTATCATATTTTTCCCTTTCTTTTACCGTGAACCTTAACGTTAGTTCCGAAAGAAAAAGACAAAAACAAACTATACATTAAACATCACGACATATTATGAGCAAAAAATTTAGGAGTATATTTACTCCTTGATTGCTCAAGTATGTATTATACCATAAAAAGATATCTATTTTCAAGTAAAATCCACAATTTATTAGAATTATCCACAAAAATTGTGGATAAGTAGAGGATAAAAATTTAAACTAACAATATTTTAATAAAATAATTTATATATATCTTGACTTTATTTTTTTTTGTGATATTATAGTAGTAAGAAATCGGTTCACCTTAATGATGTAAAATTTTTTGGGAGGATATTATGTTTTACATTAACTATAGTAGGTATAAAAACGGGGATTTATCAAATATTTTAACTTTAATGATTAGTGTTATGTTTTTAGTAGGAGGTAAGATATGAAAAAAATTAGTAAAATATTACTATGTTTTATGATTTTACTTTTAACTTCTTGTATTGGAAGTAATGAAATTAAAAATTATTACGGAAGAAAATTTGTTGGTAAAAACGGCGGAGAAATTGTTATTACCGAAAAAGTGGTAATATACTCAGGAGAACCGAGTAAAATAAATCCGAATTCAACTCCTGAAGATATTAATAAGGCAAAAGATAAAATGAAAAAAGAAAATGCAACAGCATTTAAAAATCCTAAAATTGTAAAAAAAGGAGATAAAAAATACCTAACAGCAGATAAGTTGGAATATAAACTTTTATTTGTTGACGACGAAACAATACTTGATGAAGATGATAATTATGAATTTAAATTGTCAAAAGATAGTATTTACAAATAATCATTAAATAGATTAAAAAAACAAAAAAAGTTATGAAATTGTTTCATAACTTTTTTTGCATTTATTTATTTTTACGGAGGATTTATAAAAAAATCTCTACTAATATGCTAATTAATTATTGTTGTCGTTATTGTCGTTATCATCATTATTTCCATCAAAATCATCTTCGTTTCTATCATAATTATCATTATTACGATTACGGTTACGGTTACGATTTGGATTAAAATTATTTTGATTTTGATTTGCTTTATTTTCAGCTTTATTTAGATCGAATTGTGAGAATGTAACTTCTATTGTAGTTGTCTTTCCATCTCTATAAACTTCAATCTTAACCTTATCACCTATCTTATAATTCAATAGGGCAGCTTTTAAAGTTGAGTTTGATGTAACTTTAGTATCTCCAACTTTTGTAATAATATCTTTAGGTTTTAGTCCCGCAGATTCTGCAGGTGAACCTGATAAAATTTCATGAATATATACACCTGAGTCTATAGGTAATTTTTCTTGTCCCAATACATTATATCTTGAAACATCTATACCTCTTATACCCAATGAAACACTTTCAAACTTACCGTTTTTAATTATTTGTTCCAAAATAGGTTTTGCAAGATTAGAAGGAATTGCAAATCCGATTCCGTCACTATTTCCGGCTTTCGCTGTATTTATTCCGATAAGTTGTCCTTTATCATTAAATAATCCACCACCACTATTTCCAGGATTTATTGCCGCATCTGTTTGGAATAATCCTTCCATAGTAGAACCGTCTTGTAGTGTAATCACTCTATCTTTTCCTGAAATATATCCGGAAGTTAAAGTTGATTTTAAATTTATACCAAGCGGATTACCGATTGCTATAGCTTTATCGCCAATGGAAACTTGTGAACTGTCTCCAAATTCAACAGGTTTCAAGTCAAGTCCTTTAGGATCTATCTTGATAACTGCTAAATCCAAAGTTTTGTCACTCCATAAAACTTTTGCTTTTCTCTTTGTTCCGTCACTCAATATTACTGTTACGGATTTTGTCTTTGAAGGGTCAACAACATGGTTATTAGTTAAAATATAACCCTCTTTACTTACGATAACTCCTGAACCGAGTCCCTTTGTTTGCTTTTGAGTAGAAAACATATCCTCAGAAACCCCAACAGTTGTTATACCTACAACTGATTGCATTGATTTTTGTGCAACAGCTTTTTCTACATTCGGTTTATCAGAAGTATTTATAGTTGTAGTAGTCGCACCTTTGTCAGTTGAAGACTGATTTAAAAGTGATTTTCCACTATTACTCTTTAGATATGCACTAGTTCCCGCTATACTTATAGAACTTGCCAAAACAATTGCCAATAGAAATTTTGAAACGGATTTAAGTCTATTGCCCTTTCTTCTTTTTTCAAATTCTTTTTGAACAATACCATCTACATAAGATTCAAATTCTTTATCTTTTGCTTTTGAATCTTCCATATATGGTTCATCATAAATTTCTTGTTCAATAGAATGGTCGTATGGCTCTTCAATATGTTCGCCATAATCTCCACCAAAATCTTCATCAACTGTTTCTTTCATTTCATCTATATTTTCATTATTAAATAATTTTTGTGTTTCTTTCATAGACTCTCTGTCAGATGTTTCTTTCATTTCATCTTCAGTTTTTTTTGAAGTTTCTTCTATATGTTCTTCATTCTTAATATTATTTTCATTTTCTTCAAAGATATTATCTCTTTTATCGTCCATAATAAATCACCTCATTTTTAAATATCATTTACTATCTTGAATATATTTTAAACCATAAACCTTAAAAAAAACTTAAAGAAAAAACTTTTTTTAAAATTTTTTTAAAAAATATAATCAAAAAATAAATTTCCTTATTAAACAATATAATACTCTGAATTTTAGTGTAAAATACATGTATTATCTATCAACTGTTAATATTATATCGTTAAGAGCTTAAATGAACTTAAAAAGAGGAGATTTTTTTCTCCTCTTTAATATTTTTTATTCTTTTCTCTATTTTTTAAGCCTTATCTTAAAGAATTCCCATATCTTTTCCGGCTAATTTAAATGCTTTTACAGCTTTATCCAATTCTTCTTTGCTGTGAGCTGCAGAAATCATGCAACGAATTCTTCCTGTTCCTCTTGGTACAGTTGGGAATACTATAGCTGAACCGAATACTCCGTATTCTCTTAATTTTTTAGAAAATTCCATAGTCTTAGCTTCATCGCCGATAATTACCGGAGTAATTGGAGTTTCTGAATGACCAGTGTTAAATCCTAATTTTCCTAATTGTTCTTTGAAGTATTTAGCATTGTCCCAAAGTTTCTTTTGTAATTCATCTGATTCAATCAATTTTTCAACAGATGCGATACAAGCTGCAGTATCTCCTGGAGATAAAGTTGTACTGAATAGTACAGGTCTTGCTCTGTGGTTTAACCATTCGTAAGCAACTTCGTTACAAGCAACATATCCACCTTTAACTCCGATAGCTTTTGAAAGAGTTCCTATAACAAAGTCAACTTTGTCATGTAATCCGAAATGATCTACAGTTCCTCTTCCGTGACTTCCCATAACTCCTGAACCGTGAGCATCATCAACATAAGTTAAAGCATTATATTTTTCAGCTAATTTTACAATTTCAGGTAATTTTGCTAGGTCTCCGTCCATTGAGAAAACACCGTCAGTAATAATTAAGATTGTTTTATATTTTCCTTGAGCTTCAACTAAAACTCTTTCAAGATCTTCCATATCACTGTGTTTGAAAACTGCTTTATCAGCTTTAGTCATTCTAATACCATCGATAATTGAAGCGTGGTTTAATTCATCAGAGATAATTAAATCGCCTTTTTCTGTAATTGCTTGGATAGTTCCTATATTACAATCATAACCTGATTGGAATATAAATGCTCTTGGAGATTTTTTAAAAATTGCCAATTTCTTTTCCAATTCTTCGTGTAAATCCATATTTCCGATAATAGTTCTTACAGCACCTGCTCCTACACCGTATTTTTCAATAGCTTCTTGAGCTCTTTTCTTTAAATCAGGATCATTTGCAAGTCCTAAATAGTTGTTTGCTGATAAGTTTACCATTTCTTTTCCGTCAAGAACAATTGTTGATGAATTCTTTCCGTTTAATACAGGTAATACACGATAAACTCCATCTTCTTTTAATTTATTAACTTTTTCTTGTAAAAATTTTAAATCATGAATACTCATATCTTTATCTCCTATCTATCACTATTTTAATTTTTTTCTCAAATTTTCTAACATATCAACTGTCATCTTGTCTAAATCAAAACTTGGTTTCCAACCCCATTGTTCTCTTGCTGCAGAGTCATCCAATGAATTTGGCCAGCTTTCAGCAATAGCTTGTCTAATTGGATCTACATCGTAGCTTAGTTTAAATTCAGGCATATATTTTTTAATGCTTTCTTCTAAAATCTCAGGTGTCAAACTCATAGCTGTAATATTGAAAGCATTTCTGTCCTTAAGTTTTGAAGGATCAGCTTCCATTAAATCAACAACTGCTTTAAGTGCATCAGGCATATAAAGCATATCCATTTGAGTTCCTTTACCTATATAAGAAGTATAAGCTTTGTTTTTAATTGCTTCATAATAAATATGAACTGCATAGTCAGTAGTTCCTGCACCAGGTAGTGTTTTATAAGAAATAATTCCCGGATAACGAACTCCTCTTACGTCAACTCCAAATTTATTAAAATAGTAATCACACAAAAGTTCTCCTGAAACTTTTGTTACTCCATACATAGTGTTAGGTCTTTGAATAGTAACTTGTGGTGTATTGTCAAGTGGAGTTCCTGCTCCAAATGCTGCTATTGATGAAGGTACAAATACTTTTGCATTTAATTCTCTTGCAACTTCTAAAGTATTTACAACTCCGTCAACATTAACCTTCCAAGTTAATTGTGGCATGCTTTCTCCTCTTGCAGAAAGTATTGCCGCTAAATTTACTATTGTATCAGCCTTAAATTCTTTTGCCAATTCAAACATTCTTTTTGGATCAGTAACATCTAACATTTCAAAACGAATATCTTCAACAGCTGCTTTATTTGCATCTGAACAATCTGTAGCCAAGATGTTTTCTCTTCCATAAATATCCCCCAAATAAAGAGCTAATTCCGTACCAATTTGTCCAAGTGCTCCTGTCATCAAAATCCTTTTCATTATTTAATCTCCTTTCAAAATAGCTAAATAAATTTTTTACTATCCAAATGTATTATACATCAATTTTAATCACTTTACAACACCCTATATAAAAAATATTAATATTTTTATAAACTATAAGCAAAAAAATTAACTAAATTAAGCATAAACAGATAATAAGCTGTATCTATAAAGCACAAAAAAACTAAGGAGATTATCCTTAGTTTTTATACTAAATTTACTATTCTGTTCTCAAAGCTTCAACCGGATTTTGTTTTGCAGCACTCTTTGATGGAATAAATCCGCCTATTAAAGTTAAAATCATACTGATTAAGATTAAGGTTATAGCCTGTGGAACGGATAAATAAGCCGTTATGTTCGGCATTTCAGTAACTTTTCTTATTACAATATTTATCGGTATTAGTAATAAATATGTTATTCCAACTCCAAGTAATCCTGCAAATAAGCCGATTATTCCGGTTTCTGCATTAAAAACTTGTGATATATTCTTCTTTGAAGCTCCGATTGATCTTAAAATTCCAATCTCTTTCTTTCTTTCGAGCACACTTATATAAGTTATAACTCCAATCATAATGGAAGAAACAATGAGAGATATGGATACGAAAGCAATCAATACATAACTAATTACATTTATAATTGTCGTTACGGAAGAAAGTATCGCTCCAACCAAATCCGTATAGGTTATCATTTTATTCTCTTCGGAATTATTTTTTCTCATTTCATTATAACTGTCCAGTAAAGAAATTATTGATTTTTTAGCTTCAAAATCTTTAGGATAAATACTGATTTTAGAAATATCATTATCTTCCACATAGTTAAATAATTTCATATTATTCTCATACGAACTTTCATTACTATTAGCCATAGCCATAATAAATGATTTTATTTCTTCTTCTTTCAAATTCATAGAAAAGGCATTGCCGAATTTACTTGGATCTATTGATATTGCCTGTGGCAAATTTTTCATAGAAGATGTTAGAACATCTTTAATATTATCGGCTATTGCAGATGATATGTTTTTCATCAAATTTTCTATAAAACTTTGTGAAGAGTTTTGATTTCCTTGCAAACTACCATTTATTAAATCCTTTACTCCTGAAGAAATCATATTTTTTGCTTCAGCAGTTGCAAGATAAGAATTAAAAGAATCTTTTAATTTAGATGGATCGGGCTTATTATTTTCTTTGGCATATTTCAAATATCCATTTGACAGAGCCTTTGCTAATTCCGATATATCTTTATTATCCAGTTTTAAATTTTCTCCCAAAGAATTTAATAGTTTTTTAGTTTCAGCTGAAACTTTTGCTCTCGCTTCAGAAGTTTTCAAATATTCCAGTAAATATTGACTAAATTTATTAGGATCTGTGTAGTTATTCTTTTTTGCAAATTCAGGATAACCTGACATAATGGATTTCATTATATCAGTTATCTTTTCATTTGTAATTAAAGAACCAGAATTTTTAGAAATCATCTTTCCAAAAAATTCCTTTAGAATATTTTTTGCATCATCAGTTTTCATATAATCACTTATTGAGTTTGACAATTCTCTGTAATTAGTCGACGGATCTTTAGAAGAATAATCTAAATATCCTTTTAGAATATCACTGATTAATCCAATTATTTTATCCGAATCAAACTTAATATCTAAATTTTTAAAAAAATCCCTATCCGAATTACTATTCAAATATTTTGAAAAATCAATATTTTTCATTGAATTTGCATTAAAATTTAATTTAGAAGTATCTATTTTAAAAGCTTCAAATAGTTTTTTCTGATCTATTGAAAATAACTTTGCAAAGTCTAAATTCTGTTTGATTTTTTCTCCAAAAGGAGTATTTGTCAAAATATTGGTATCCGGACTTTCTTTTTGTGCCTTTACAACTTCACTTTCTTTTGATATTTTTCTTAAATTTGTTTCTAAGTCATCAGTATACCAAATACCTGTTTTCAAAATGAGTGAACTTTCGTCACTATTTGGCGAAGCTATTCCAACTATTTTTAATTTTTTTGAATTATTTTTCAAAAGATTTTCAACAAATGGACTATCAGTAGCATTTTCTATATAAACTTTATTTTTAGAGTCATAAGAATAAAGCTGTGAACTACTTAAAACTTTAAATTCTCTCCCCACAATATCTTCGTATTTCCAAGATATATTATCTTCTTCCACATCAGTTTTTTCTCTATTTGCAAATTTTTTTACCATTTTTGAAAGTTCATCATTATCACGAAGACCCAGTGAATAAAAAATAAAATCAGATAGAGCGCCCTTTGAGTTAGTTATTACTATCGCTTCATTTTCGTTACTCGGCCAAGAGCCATATTTTAAAGTATATTTATCCTTGTATAAGTCGGCATTCTTAGGCAATTTATAAAATACATTCATAGAATTTTTTGAAAAAAGAAAATTATTAGATGACAAACCCATTGACTTCATTGCCTCATTTGGATTTACTTTAACATATTTTTCATTATTTAAAGTATAAATCATAGGCGTAATATCATATTTATATTCTATTGTCTTAGCATAATTATTGATCGCTTTTCCGTCATTTTCAAAATATTCTTTCAAGGAAGATAAATCATTTTTATTAATTGCAGATAGCATTTTTTGAATAGCTTTAACTTCTGTTATATCTCCATCATTATTTTCTTCACTTGAATTTTCAAACATTTTACCCATTGAAAAGCTACTTCTGTCAATCTCTATCGGATAAGAAATCATAGTTTCCTCTTCGGTATCCTTGATAAACTGATTTACACCATTGGATAAACCTAAAATTAAAGCTATTCCAATTATTCCGATTGAACCTGCAATTGCAACCATAAGAGTTCTTTTGAATTTAGTTTTTAAGTTATTAAAACTTAAAGCTATGCTTGTAAGATAGGACATTGAAGACTTCCCAAAATTTTTGTGAACTCCTCTGCTTTCGTTTTCCAATATAAAAGGGTTGGTATCAGAGACAATTTGCCCGTCATTTAATTCAACAATTCTAGTTGAATATTCATTTGCCAACTTAGGATTATGAGTAACCATTATTACAAGTCTATCTTTTGCAACTTCTTTAAGCAATTCCATTACTTGAACACTTGTTTCCGAATCCAGTGCACCTGTAGGTTCATCTGCAAGTACAATGCTCGGATTGTTTACAAGAGCTCTTGCTATAGCAACTCTTTGCATTTGACCGCCTGATAACTGATTAGGCTTTTTATGCATTTGACTTTTAAGCCCAACCTTATCCAGTACATCTATAGCCTTTTGTTCTCTTTCAGCCTTAGATATTCCGGAAATAGTTAAAGCTAATTCCACATTGGCTAAAACAGTCTGATGAGAAATTAAATTATAACTTTGAAAAACAAAACCTATTGTATGATTTCTATAACTGTCCCAATCTTCATTTTTATATTTTTTAGTTGATATTCCATCAATTATAAGTTCGCCTTGTTCATATTTATCCAATCCACCTATTATATTTAACAGAGTAGATTTTCCACTACCACTCGGACCAAGAATAGCTACAAATTCACTATCCCTGAAATTGAGAGATACATTATCTAATGCTTTTTGAAACAAGTCTCCGGTTTTATAACTCTTACTGATATTCTTAAGCTGTAACATTCTCGTCCTCCTTTACTAAAATAAATTTTTTCACTTAAATTCAATATACCCCTTTAACTAAAAAATTAAATAAATATAATAAAATTAGCAACTGTCGACTCAAAATTTGTTCAAAAATTTATCATTTCTTATTAATGTAAAAAAATAAAATTGAAAAAACTTTGTTCTAGTGATATAATAAGTATAATTTAACTTTGTTAAATTATACTTGTATTTTATTTTAATATCAAAAAATTTTTATATATAATTTTAAAGTTAATAAAAAAGAGGTGATTTTATGAAAATATTAATTATTGGAAAAGGCGGACGTGAACATGCTATGCTAAAAGCCTGTAAAAAAAGTAAATTGGTTGACAAAATCTACGTTTTGCCGGGAAATTGTAAAATGGATGGTGCTACAAGAGTAGATATAGATATGTATGATATTGAAAAAATTAAAGACTTTGCAATAAAAGAAAATATCGACTTAACTATAGTAGGTCCTGCCGATGTATTGGCACTTGGAATAAAAGATGAGTTCAATAAAAATGATTTAAGGCTTTTCGGGCCTACGAAATCTGCAACAAGAATAGAATCAAGTAGATATTTTACTAAACAACTTATGGAAAAATTAAAGATACCTACAACTAAATATATTGTATTTACTGATAGAGAACAAGCTCTAAAATTCGTTTCAGAAATTGAAAAATTTCCTGTTACTATAAAGATTGATTCTCTTCCAAAAAATATGGGAATTTTTATCGCCAGAAGCAACAAAATGGCAACAGATATAGTTAATGAAATCTTTGATGAAAATGAAAATTCAAAAATTTTAGTTGAAGAATTTATTATAGGTAAAGAATTCTCAATCTTTGCATTAGTAAAAAATAGCAAAGTTTATCCGCTTCAAATTGTTAAGGATTATAAGAGAACATCTGATAGCGACGATGCTGAACATACAGGTGGTATGGGAGCTTGTAGCCCTGTTGCAAAAATTACGGATAATGAAATTGAACAAGTTGTCGACAAAATCTTAAAACCTATGGCAAAATCAATGTATGAAGACGGTTATGGATTTGAAGGATTTTTATATGGAGAAATTGTAGTTACAAAAGATGGAATAAAAGTTTTAAGTTTTAACGCCAGACTTGGAGATCCTGAAGCTGAAGTGTTATTGCCACGTTTAGAATCAGACTTTGTTCAAAATATTCTGGATGTAATGGATGATAAAGAACCTGAAATTAAATGGAATGATGAAGTCTGCGTTGGTGTAGTTCTTGCATCTAACGGTTATCCTTCAAAGGAAAAATGTCAAGATAAAATTAATCTGGTTCCAATAGAAAGTGATATTTGCTTTATGGGAGTTGAAGAAAAAAATAATGAACTCTACGCAAAAGGTGGAAGAAATTTAATTGTAACAGCTATGGCAAAAGATTTTGAAAAAGCAAGAGAATTAGCTTACAGAGATATTGAAAAATTAAAGAGTGATTCTTTCTTCTACAGAGAAGATGTAGGCAAGTTTTAAAGATTTAAGAAACACTTACAATAAGTCTATTCAATATAGTAGGAGAATTCCATAATGAATAATGAAATTAAAATTTTTGACGGTAATAAAATACGTTCTGCATGGGATAGTGAAAAAGAAGAATGGTATTTTAGTGTAGTTGATATCGTAGGAGTATTAACCAATAGTAACGATGCTGGAGCATATTGGAGAAAATTAAAACAAAGATTAACCGCTGAAGGAAGTGAGGTCGTGACATTTTGTCACGCACTGAAACTTAAATCTCACAAAGATGGAAAAATGTATAAAACCGATGTTGCTGATATACAAGGAATTTTCCGTATTATTCAATCAATCCCTTCTCCTAAAGCTGAACCTTTTAAAATGTGGCTAGCAGAAGTTGGAAAAGAAAGAATTGATGAAACCATCGACCCTGAACTAACAATCAATAGGGCTTTAGAAACATATATTAAAAAAGGTTTCTCTAAAGAATGGATTAATCAAAGATTACAATCTATTCAAGTTAGAAAAGAACTTACTGATACTTGGCAAGACCACGGAATAAAAGAAAGTAGAGAATATGCTATTCTTACTAATGAAATATCTAAAGCTTGGAGCGGAATGACAACTAAAGAATATAAAATATTTAAGGGATTAAAAAAGGAAAATTTGAGAGATAATATGTCCTCAACCGAACTTATCTTAAATATGCTTGCAGAAACGGCAACTAAAGATATAGCAAATTCATCAAATCCTTACGGATTAGAAGAAAACAAAAAAGTAGCAAGACGAGGTGGAAATATAGCAGGTAATGCCAGAAAAGAAATAGAACAAGAAACAGGAAATTCTGTTATTACTTCAAAAAACTCCTTAGATTTTAAAAAATTGATTGACAATGTTACTAATAATATAAATGTAGAAGACAAAGATAACGATAACTAAACTTAACAACTAAAAGCATACTCAAGTAAAAGTATAATGAGTATGCTTTTTATATTTGTTTCTATCAAAATTATGAAAAAATTTTTAGTTATTTACCTCTAATGTCTAGCTACTAAACGAAGTTATCTCCCTTATACGTCATCTCGACCGGAGTGGAGCAAAGCGAAACATAGCGGAGAGATCTCATACTTATTCTTGTTTACAAGAATAAGTGAATGTATCGTAGATACATAAATTAAGAAAAACTATTCAAGATTTCTTTCATAAATACTATTAATTCTAAACAAGCAATAATTGAGATCTTCATAACAATTGTAATCATAAGACTGTTATTAAATTTTAACCACCCTGTGATTCATATTTATTTACTCCAATCTTGAAAGCGAAATTTGCAATGCTAAATAAAACTGCTATCCAAATAATTTGCATTAAAAATACATATAAAATATTTCCAGACTTTCCTTGTAAAATCATTACCGGATAATAATATATGTAACTTATTGGTAAATAATTTAAAAATTGAAATCTTTCAGTTAATAAAAATAAAGGAATCATCTCACCACTAAAAATCTGTATTACTATCCATACTATATCCCTAAGACTTAAAGTATTCTCAAACCAAAAGGATAGAATTCCAACTATTTCAAATATGAAAAATAAAATTGTAAATCCTAGCAATGCGGAGATAAAAAAGTAAATTATGTTTAAAAATATTAATTTTTCACCTGTTTGCAAGAATAAGTTTGCTATTATTATTAAAAATCCAAGTGGAAATGAAATAATAAAATTTGCAAAATTCTCAAAATATTTTTTCTTAATATATGAAATAGGAAGTAATAAGTATCTATCCAAATCACCACTTCTTATATCTTCATACACATAATAACATACTGTTCCGGCAGGCATCATTATTGATTTTAATATCAAAATTGAAATGTAATACATTATAAAAAACGAAAACTTAAATTCTCCCAATTTTTGATATTCATTTAGCCAATAAATCATAAAAATATAAATCATTATTTGAACTGGAAGCGTTGAAATCATCATAATTACATTTAAAAAATATTCTTTCATCTTCTTTAATTCTAAACTTATCAAAACCAAATATTTTTTCATTTTAGCCTCCATTTGATGTGTATTTTAATATAGCTTTCCTGTGTATAAATTCATATAACAAGGCAAAAATTATTAAAATAATAAGTTCAAAAACCAAAAATTTAAAATTATCTGTCCTTCCAAAAAAACACATTGTAGGATAATAAGAAATTAGAGACATTGGTATAACATAAGTTAAAATTATTTGAATGAATTTTGGAAAAATTGTCAAAGGATAATTTTTTGTAATATTTAAACTGAAAATCAATTCACGAAAGCCCTCAAATCTATCAATTAAGAAAGATAACATTGTAAGACTTCCATAAAATAAATTAAGTATCAAAACTCCAATGGCTAAAAAAATAATAGCCATTAAAAAATTAAATATACTAAAACTTATTTCATAAGCAAAAATTACAACACAAAAGCCAATAACAAACATTAAAAATTGTTGTATCATAAATACTATTGGAATGTTTTCAATTAAAAACAAAAAAATATCTCTTCTTGGAAGTATAAGATATTTATCATAACTTCCATCATTTATACAATATGGTAAATCTCTATACCCAAAGAAAAATCCACCCAATGAATCTGCAAGTAAAGCAAACATATTTAAAACCATAATTTCTTTTATTCCATAAAGACCTATTTCTCCAAAGTTACTGCTTAAAACCAACCAAAAGACTAAATTTAAAACAATATTAAGTAGAGCATATATAAAAGTCATAACAGTATGAATTGGATAGATAGTAACTAATTTTAGAGAGTTTTTAAGTGAAATTAAAATTAATTTTCTCATTTATTATTCTCCCCATAAAATTTAATCAACAAATCTTCTAAAGATTCATCAGAAATATTTATATCTGAAACTGAGTTTTTAACCAAAAATGATACAATTTCATTTACTTTATCTACAAGAACAACAAGCTCAATTTCATCTCCATAAATCACTTTTTTTGAAATACTTTCCAAATACTCTACTGAAATATTATTCTCATTTTTAAATCTAATAATTTTATCAGATTTAACATTATTAAATAATCTTTTATCTCCGTCAAATACGATTTGTCCTTTATCTACAATTATCAATCTACTACATAATTTTTCAATTTCATCAATATTATGTGTTGTTAAACAAATTGTAGTATTTGAATTTTTATTAAGATAATCTAAAAATGATAGTATTTCATTCTTAACAACTATATCCAGACCTATTGTAGGTTCATCCAAAAATATAACTTTGGGATTATGTAATAGAGAAGCACAAAGTTCACATCTCATTCTTTGTCCAAATGACAATTTACGAACAGGAGTTTCGTATAATTCCTTTAAATTCAAAATTTCATCATAATAACCAAGTCTTTCTTTAAAAGTTTTATCATCAATGCCATAAACCTCTTTATAATATTTTAAAGAATCTTTAACAGGTATATCATAAAGTAAAATTGATTTTTGCCCCATAACAACTCCGATACTTTTCAAAAAACTATTCTCTCTTTTATATGGTACAAACCCATTAACCCTTATTCTTCCACTTGTAGGCTTTAATACTCCGGACATCATTTTCATTAATGTACTCTTTCCTGCACCATTTAATCCAATAAGTCCAATTTTTTCTCCTTGATCAATAGAAAAGGAAACTCCTTTTACTGCATTCACAATATTAAAAGGTTTAAACAATCCTTTTCTAATATGATAATCTTTCGTTAAATCTTTTACTTCTATCATAACATTCCCCACTAAAATATTTTTAAAGTAACTTTTGAATTTTTTTATAATAAAATAACTTCCTACTAAATTGATAATAACATAGTAATTATTTAATTTCAAGTAATTATATTATAATCATTTGTTAAAAAGAAAAATAATTAGAACACTAACAATAGACTAATCATAATAAATTCTAAGAAAATAATTATTTTCTTGACAATAACAAATTCTTAAAATAATATTAAATCAAAAAAACCAATATAAATAACTCATTATCCCTTAAAATATGTTAATTTCTAAGCTATAATTTTATATTTAATAAAAAATAGATTTATCATTATATTTTTTTAATAGAATCAATGATTCAAATCATATTTCTATCAGAAATACTATTGCTTATTTACAAGCAATAGTTGAGATTTCTAGAGTTATTGTATAAAATGCTACAATAACTCCGTCAGACCTACTTCTGCTTACAAGTAAGCAGAGTTAGGGCTAGATTCGCTCCGCTCCGCTACAGTTGAAATGACGTGTTGGGGAGCCTTTATTCGCATAGTATTATGACATGAATTTTTTTATTATATAAAATTTTATTATTTCTCGAAAGTTTATTTACTTTTAACGTATAGCTATCAAACAGAAGTATTTCCTTTATACGTCATCTCGACCGGAGTGAAACGAAGTGGAGAGATCTCATACTTTTGCTTTAGCAAAAGTAAATGTATCGTAGATACATAATAATAAAATCTAAACACTCTTTACTAAATTAAAAAATCAACGGCTTCCCGTTGATTTTTCTCTTAAATTTACATATTTAATTCTTCTCTAAATTTTGCAAGGGCTTTTTTTTCGAGACGACTTACTGTCATCTGTGAAATGTTTAGCTCTTTTGCAAGGGCAACTTGTGTTTTTTGTTCAAAATATCTTCCAAGTATTATTTGTTTTTCAACTTCAGTTAGTTTTTCTAAAGTTTTTTTAATAAAATCTTGATTGTCAACAAAGTCAAATTCTTTGTCTTCTTCTCCAACAATATCAATTAAGTTTGTGTCCTTGTCTTCACTATCTGAATTTTCAAAACTTTGATCTAAGGATTGAGGTGTATAAACTTTACTAGCTTCCATAATTTCCAAGACTTCTTCTTCTGAAAGTTCTACATAGTCGGCAATATCTTTAATTGTTGGAGTTCTTCCAAGCTCTTGTGTTAAATTATATTTTGCATTATTAACTTTTTTAGAGTTCTCTTGTATTCTTCTTGGAACCCGAATTACCCAACCTTTATCTCTGAAATATCTTTTTATTTCTCCGACGATAGTCGGCATAGCGAAACTTGAAAATTCAAAGCCTTTTGAGATGTCATATCTATCTATGGCATAGATTAATCCAAGACTTGCAACTTGGAATAGGTCATCGTAGTCAATTCCACGATTTACATATTTTTTAGCTAAAATTTCAGCCATATATAGATTTTTTTCTATTAGTTTGTCTCTAAGTTCTGGTGTGGGATTTTCAAAATACTCTTTAAATAGAGCTTTTATTTGTTCTGAGTCCGGTTTGTTATATACCTTTTTCATTTTTTTATCCTTTATTTTTAACTAAAAGTACACTATTTTCTCTGAATTCTACTTTATCAACTAAATTTTCCAAAATTAGTAAAGCAAATTTATTTTCTTCTTTTTCTTGAATTCCTAAAAGGGAAATGTCAGGCATTACTTCAATTTCGATTTTATCATCAAAGACATCCATACTGATTTCAAAAAATTCACTTTCATCTACAAATAAATTTACAACTTCAGAAATTGAAACTTTTAAATCTTCGATATTTTCAATATCCATAGAGATTGTATTAGCTATGGAAGAGATTGAAAGTCTTAAAGTTGAAATGTATTTTTTTTCTGAAGGAAATTTTACAAATATTTTATCCATAATTACCCCTCGATTTCAAAAACTTTATCTAAGTCGGTTATAAGAAAGATTTTTTTGATATGTGGTTTTAAGCCTGTAATAACAAGTTTTTCTCCCTTTTCTTTTATATGTTTGTAGATACTTATAAAAGCACCGAGCCCCGTTGAATCAATATATGAAAGATTTTCACAATTCACTGTTATTTTTTTTACTCCTTGAACGGAATTAACTTTTTCTTTAAATTCTTTATTGGAATTTATATCCAAATCACCTTGTAAATCGACAAAAAGTTTTTCTCCCTCTTGTCTTAAATCAACTTTTAATTCCATAGCATCTCCTTATTCAACATCATTTACATATTTTGCAACTGCAACGATTTTATCTTCGTCTTTATTTACATCTTTGATTATAACACCTTGTGTATCTCTACCTTTTACTGGTATGTCTTTAACAAGAAGTCTAATAATTCCTCCACTTTGTGAAAGTACAATGACTTCATCATTTGGATTTACCATTTTAGATGAAACTACAAAACCAGTTTTTTCAGTTACTTTATAAGTTTTAACACCTTTTCCGCCTCTGTTTTGCACTTTGTAGTTTGAAGCTAAAGTTCTCTTTCCATATCCATATTCAGAGAATACAAGTAGGTGTTTTCCTTCAGAGTCAAGATTCATTGAAACAACTTCATCATCTTTATCAAGTTTAATTCCTCTTACACCCTGTCCAGTTCTTCCAATTTCTCTAAGGTCAGAAAGTGCAAATTTAATTGCAAGACCTTTTTTTGTAACTAGAATTGCGGAATCTTCAACTGGTGAAACTCTAACTTGGATTAGTTCGTCATCGTCAACTAAATTAATTGCCTTCATTCCAACTTTTCTAATAGCTTTGAAAAGTTCAACAGATGTTCTCTTGATTGTCCCTTTCTTTGTAGCCATAATCAAGTATTCATCAGCTTCGGCATCTTTTACTGGAATTACTGCATTTACTTTTTCTCCATGCATTAATTCTAAAAGATTTATAATATTTTGACCTTTTGCTTGTCTTTTTCCTTCAGGGATTTCATAAGCCTTTAGTTTATAAACTCTTCCCTTATTTGTAAAGAATAAAATCAAGCTATGAGTTGAAGTTACGAAAAGACTGTCAACATAGTCGTCTTCTTTTGTAGTAAGGGCAACAACACCTTTTCCGCCTCTATTTTGTACTTTGTAAGTATCAGAAGGGATTCTCTTGATGTAACCTTGTTTTGTAAGAGTTATTACAACATCTTCTTCTTTGATTAACTCTTCAATTTCAATTTCATCAAAATTAGGTTTGATTTCAGTTCTTCTGTCATCTCCGAATTTTTCTTTTATTTCTATTAATTCTTCTTTGATTATATTTAAGATTAATCTTTCATTTCCTAAGATTTCTTTAAGTCTTGCAATTTCTTTAATCAAAGAATTGTATTCATCTTGTAATTTTTCTCTTTCAAGACCTTGAAGTCTTCTTAAACGCATTTCTAGGATGCTTTCAGCTTGAATTTTAGTAAAGCCAAAACGTTCCATAAGTTTTTCTTGTGCATCTGAGTAAGAAGCTCTAATTATCTTAATGATTTCGTCAATATGATCAATCGCTTTTAAAAGTCCTTCAACAATATGTGCTCTGTCTTCAGCTTTTTTTAGTTCAAATCTACAACGTCTTGTAATTACTTCTCTTTGATGTTCTACATAATGTCCAATTAATTCCTTTAAAGTTAAAACTTTTGGCTCACCATTTACAAGTGCAAGATTTATTACACCGAAAGTAGTTTGCATTTGTGTATGTTTATAAAGATTATTTAAAATAATATTCGGATTAGCATCTCTCTTTAATTCGATTACAATTCTAATCCCCTTCATATTACTTTCATCTCTTAAGTCTGAAATTCCTTCAATTCTCTTATCTTTGATAAGCTCAACAATCTTCATAATCAAATTAGTTTTATTAACTTGATATGGAATTTCTGTAACTATAATTCTAGTCTTATTATTGTATTCTTCAATATTTGCAACTGCTCTTACAGTAATTTTTCCACGTCCTGTATGATAAGCTTGTTTAATTCCTTCAAGTCCCATAATATTTGCTCCAGTCGGGAAGTCAGGGCCTTTTACAAATTTCATAAGTTCTTCAATGGAAATGTCGAAATTATCGATATATTCGCAAGTTGCATCAATTACTTCGTTTAAATTATGTGGTGGCATATTTGTAGCCATACCAACGGCGATACCAGCTGCACCATTTACCAAAAGATTTGGAAATTTACTTGGTAAAACAACTGGTTCTTTTTCATTTTCGTCATAGTTCGGTGCAAAATCTACAGTATCTTTATTTATATCTTTTAACATTTCAAGAGCAAGTTTTTGCATTCTAACTTCTGTATAACGAGGAGCGGCAGCACCGTCTCCGTCGATAGTACCAAAGTTTCCTTGACCGTCAACAAGAGGATAACGCAAGTTGAAATCTTGTGCAAGTCTAACTGTTGAATCATAAATTGCAGAGTCCCCATGAGGGTGATACTTACCCATTACTTCCCCGACAAGTCTTGAAGATTTTTTATAAGGCTTGTCTGGTAAAAGTCCAAGACCTTGCATTGCATAAATAATTCTTCTATGAACAGGCTTTAAACCATCTCTAACATCAGGCAAAGCTCTTGCAACAATAACACTCATGGCATATTCAAGGTATGACTTTTTCATTTCCTTTTCGATATCTACATCGACTATATTCATTTTATTTTCTATATCAGCCATCTATTCCTCCTATGCGTCAATATTTTCAACATATTTCGCATTTTGTTCTATAAATTCACGTCTTGGTTCAACCTTATCACCCATAAGAGTTGAGAAAGTTTCATCTATTGACACAAGTTCTTCATCATCAATATTTACTTGTAGGAAAAGTCTGTTTTCAGGATTCATAGTTGTTTCCCAAAGTTGTGCAGGATTCATTTCCCCAAGACCTTTATATCTTTGAATTCTATGTGAATCACGACCAAGTTCATCTAAACTTGCTTGTAACTCTTCATCAGTCCAACAATATTTTACAACCTTAACACCTTTAATAATTCCATAAAGTGGCGGTTGTGCAATATATACATGACCTTGTTCGATTAATTCTTTCATATAACGATAGAAAAATGTTAAAATCAAAGTTCTAATATGTGCACCGTCAACGTCAGCATCGGTCATTATAACTATTTTTCCATATCTTAAATTATCTAAGTTAAAATCTTTTCCGATTCCTGTTCCAAAAGCAGTAATCATTGATTTTATTTCTTCATAACCTAAAATCTTGTCAATTCTTGCCTTTTCAACATTCATAATCTTACCTTTAAGTGGTAAAACTGCTTGGAATTTACTATCTCTACCTTGTTTTGCAGAACCACCCGCAGAGTCACCTTCGACAAGATAAATTTCATTTACAGAAATATCACTTTCTTGGCAGTCGGATAATTTACCAGGTAAAGTCGTATTGTCAAGAATGGATTTTTTACGAGTTAAATCTCTTGCCTTTCTTGCAGCTTCTCTCGCTCTTGCACTACTTTGAGCCTTTTCTATAATAATTTTACCAACTTTTGGATTTTCTTCTAGGAAAGTCATCAAATTATCATATAGGAATGCTTCAACAATACCACGACTTTCACTATTTCCAAGTTTTGCCTTAGTTTGTCCTTCGAATTGTGGATTAGGAAGTTTTATTGATACAATTCCTGTAAGACCTTCTCTTGTATCGTCCCCTTGAAGATTTGCGTCCTTATCCTTAATTAAATTGTATTTTCTTCCATAGTCATTTAAAGTACGAGTAAGAGCAGTCTTAAATCCTACTAAATGACTTCCACCTTCAGGTGTATGAATATTATTTGCAAAAGTTAAGACATTTTCAGAATATCCGTCTGTATATTGCATAGAAATTTCAACTTGTGAATCGCCTCTTTGTCCTTGAAAATAAATAACTTCGCTATGAAGACTATTTTTATTTCTATTCATATACTCAACAAAAGATTTTATTCCACCTTCATAATGAAAAGTTTCTGTAAAATCTTCTCTTTCATCTGTAAAAATAATTTTAACACCTTTATTTAAAAATGCCATTTCTCTAAATCTGTTTCTTAAAATTTCTTTTTCATAGATAGTTGTATCAAAAATTTCAGAATCAGGTTTAAAAGTTATTATTGTTCCAGTTTCTTTTGAAGTACCTACCACTTCAAGCTTTGAAGTAGCATTTCCCCTTGAAAATTGTTGTTCATAAAGTTTTCCATCTCTTTTTACATTTGCAATAAGCCATTCTGAAAGAGCATTTACAACAGAAACCCCAACTCCATGAAGTCCCCCTGAAACTTGGTAAGCATTGTTATTGAACTTACCTCCGGCATGTAGAATTGTCAAAACTGTTTCAAGTGTTGATTTTCCAGTTTGTGGATGCACTTCTACTGGAATACCACTACCATTATCTTCAACTCTTACAGAATTATCTTCAAAGATTGTAACTGTAATTGTATCACAAACTCCTGCCAAAGCTTCGTCAATACTATTGTCAACAACTTCATAAACTAGATGATGAAGTCCCTTTACTCCTGTCGAACCTATATACATACCAGGTCTAAGTCTAACTGGTTCAAGACCTGTTAAAACCTTAATGTCTTTCGCCCCGTAATTTCTAATTTTTTCTTTACTCATATTTTTCCTTTCTCACTTTTTCCATTTCTATAACATTAATATTCTTAAAATTATTTACAAAAGATTTATCTGTAGTCGTTATAAAGACTTGATTATCCGTTAAATATTCCAAAATTTCATATCTTCTATCTTCGTCCAATTCACTAAATAGATCGTCGAGTAAAATTATTGGCTTTACTCTCTTATACTCTTCAAAAATATTCTTTTGACACATCTTAATTGTAATTATAATATTTCTCTTTTGACCTTGTGAAGAAAAACTCTTTGCATCTTTACCATTTAAGATAAATTTAAAATTTTCCTTGTGAATACCAAAGTTTGTAGTCTTATTTTCACTATCCAATTTATAGGACTTAGAAAAATTTTCTAGAATTTCCTTTAAACATTCATTTTCAGATTTTTTATAATCCGATAAAATTGACTCATACTCTATAGAAAGAGTTTCTCCTGATAATTGTTGATGAATTGAATTTATTTCCATATTTATCAAATCAATCAACTTTTTTCTCTCCATACTTATTTCATAACACAAAAGAGCAAGTTTTTTTGTAAGAGCATTCATCTCCTGCTTATAAAAACTGGATAAATTCATTCCCTTTAAGAGTAAATTTCTTCTGAAAATAACATTTCTATATAAATTTAATTTTTGTTTATAGCCCTTTGTCATCTTCATAATAAAGCTATCAAAAAAATTCCTTCTAAAATTTGGACTTTCTGTAATAATTTTTAGCTCATCAGGAAAAAATCCAATAACATTTGAAAAGTCGTAAAGCTCATTTATACTCTTAAGTTTAATATCATCAATTTTAAAAACTTTTTTCTTATCGTCAGTATATAAAAAAGAAATTTTATTTTCAAATCCCTTTTCATTTACGAAAGTATCAACTTTCGTAAAATTCTCTCCAAAACTTATAAAATCTTCTTGTTTTGCCTGCCTAAAACTTGACGCAACAAGAGAAATATAAATCGCCTCCAAAACATTCGTCTTTCCGATTCCATTTTTTCCGACAAAAACATTTATATTCTCTTTAAACTCAAAAGAAATATCTTTTAAATTTCTAAAGTTGGTCAAATGCATTTTTTCAACTATCAACTCTACCTCTTTTTAACAATTAAACTTACTTCTTCATTGTCAGCTAATAATTTAACAGTCATTCCATCATAAATCTTTCTGCCACGTCTTGTTTCAACTTCTCCGTCAACTAAAACCAGACCTTCAGAAATAAATAATTTAGCTTCTGCTCCCGTTTGAACAACTGACGCATATTTCAACAATGAATCTAATTTTATAAATTCAGTATCAATAATAATTTCTTCCATTTTTTACTCCTAGTATTGAGAATCTTGCAATAAAACAGGTAAAACTAAATAAGTGTAATCTATATTTTCATCTTCAGGTCTTATAATACAAGCTCCTGCTCTACCATTAAATGTAATTTCAACAAAATCCTGTTCTATTGTCTTTAATCCTTCTAAAACATATTTTGAATTAAAGGCTATTTTTAAATTATCTCCCTCTTTTTTGATGTCGATAATATCTTTTAAATCTCCAATTTCAGATGATCCTTCAACTAAAATACTATTATCATCTATTGTAAAAGTAACTAAATCGCCCTTTTCTGCCTTATAGATAATATTTGCTCTTTCAATTGCATTTATTAAATCACGTCTTGAAACAATAATCTTTGTCTTGTGTTCATAAGAAAATAGAGCCTTGTAGTTCAAATACTCTCCGTCAATTACTCTTGTTGAAAAGATTGTATTTTCAAAAGTGAAAATAGCACTTCCTCTTACAAGTGAAACTCCAACAACTGCTCCTTCCGGAACAATTTTTGAAATTTCATTTAAAGCTCTTGGCGGAATAATAACTTTCTTTTCAATATCTTCTTCTATCTTAAAACTTCTCTTTGCAATTCTATGACCGTCAAGTGCAACGAAATCTACATTTTTATCTTCAATTTCAACATCAACGCCATTTAAAACTATTCTATAATCATCTACTGCAGTTGCGAAAATAGTTTGTTTAGTTGCAACCTTAAGTAAATTTTCTTGAACATAAAAATCGACTTTATTTTCAAAAGTTGGAAATTCAGGATATGAATAAATATCCATTGCAATAATATTGAATTTTGCATTTTCACTTTGAATAAAGACTTTTTCTCTATCAACTTTTATATAAACTTCATCATTAGGTAATTTTCTTACTATATTAGAAATCATTGAAGCGTTGAGTAAAACTTCTCCCTCTTTTTCAACCTTACATTCAGTTGTAGTTTCAATTGCAAGTTCCAAATCGGTTGACTTTAAAGTTAATCCATTATCCTTTGCAATAAATAAAATTCCTTCTAATATTGAAGTATTATTTTTTAAACTTATAGCCCTTAAAGATATATTTATCAAACTCAAAAGTTCATTTTGCATTATCTTTATTTCCATAATTTTCTCCTTTTTTCACATATAAAAAATATATAATTTAGTAGTAATAGTAGTAGGGGCTGTGGATATCTTAAACAACCCTTTCAAATGTTTAAATTACAACATTTACCAAACTGTATAACTACTGTATAAATCACAAAATAATTCCAAACTTATGAACATATTAACAATAAAAAAATCTTATAAAGTTATCAACAACTTATCAACAGACTTATAAACAGTATAAGTTGAATAACTAAAAATTTCTTTAAAAATAATATTACATTTTTGTAATATTAATCTTCCAACATTTTTTTTATGTTTTCTATATCCTGCTTTACAGATTCTATCGTCTTTATTTTTTCATCAATCTTTTTAACACCATGCATTATGGTAGTATGATCTTTTTCAAAAGCTGAACCTATATTTCCCAGAGCACAGTCTAACATATTTCTACAAAGATACATTGCAACCTGTCTCGGATAAGCAATTGAATTGGCTCTGTTTTTTGAACTCAAATCGGAAACTTCTATTTTAAAATACTTACTTACAGTTTCTTTTATCAAGTCAATATCCAACTCTCTCCTATTTAGCTCATTAAGTTTTTGAGCTAAAATTCCCTTTACATAATCAACAGTCATCGGAGCATCTTGTTTTAATTTATAATGAGCTAAAACATTAATTAAAGCTCCTTCCAGCTCCCTTATATTCGTTTTTATATTCATTGCAATAAATTCTAAAACTTCATTTGAAAGAGCTATAGGCTCATACTTTACCTTATCCTGTAAAATAGCCATTCTCGTTTCAAAATCCGGAGGCTGAATATCAACGGTTAGACCCATATTAAATCTACTCTTAAGCCTGTCCTCAAGATTTTTAATCTCCTTCGGAGGTCTATCTGATGAAATTATAATTTGCTTATTTCTGCTGTATAATTCATTAAAAGTATGGAAAAATTCCTCTTGAGTTGCAGTCTTTCCTGCAATGAATTGAATATCATCTATAAGCAAAACATCTACATTTCTATATTTTTTTCTAAATTCGGATTCTGAATTTTGATTTTTATCTCTAATTGAGTCAATCAAATCAATTGTAAATTTCTCACTACTCAAATATAGCACCTTGCAATCAAAATTTTTATGAATTTCATGGCCGATAGCTTTCATAAGATGAGTCTTTCCAAGTCCGGAATTTCCATAAATGAAAAGAGGATTGTAAGTACCGGCAGGATTTTTTGCAACTGCCTCAGCTGCAGCCATAGCAAATTCATTATTCTTACCTTTTACAAAATTGTTAAAAGTAAATCTATCTGAAAAAGTTAAAGAATTGTTTGAAGAAGAAATTTTCTTTAATTTCCCTTTTTTTAATCCTTTTTCACCGGATTTAGAAAAAAAAGAAGCTTGACCCCTTGAATTTTTTATTGCTTCCAAATAAATTTCATCAGTAGCAACAACAGGTAAAAGCTCAGTTTTTTCTTTAATTATAGGAAAAAGCTGATTATTTATCGCATCTTCAATATAATCTTTAAAATGTCCATTTATAAAAGTTTTAATATAATTCGACTGACAAAGCACCATTAACTTATGATCCTCATAACAAATCGGCTTTAAAACTTCAATCCAAGTCGCAAAACGACTCTCTCCAAGCTTATCTTTAAGCTCATTGCAAACCTCAAGCCATAAGCTGTCAACTACTATTTCATTCTCAAACATAAATTACTCCCCATACTAAGTTATTAACATATTTATCCACAGTGAACAAAACTTTAAAAAGATTGAAATTTAAACATTCTAATAGCTAATTGTAAAAAATATTTAAACGAATTAAAAAGTTATCCACATTTTTTAAAAAGTTATATTGTTTATAAAATAAATTGTATTTTTTCAACTTTTGTTAAATTGAAAAATATTTATTAAAAATTAATAAACAATTTATCCACATATTTATTCTACTTATCCACATATTACATTTTTGTAAAAAATAATTTGTAATTAAGTTTACATTAGATATTTTAAAAAGCAAACTTAATTTAATCATACTTATCAGTTAAAAAATCTATAAAAATGAAAAGTATGTTATAAAAAACTCTCTTAAAATTTTTACAAAAATTTATTTATCTTTAAAAATTTTTAAACATCTTTTCACAGTTAAATTATACCAAAAATCCAAAAAAAACTCAAATTTATTGCACTTAAAACACAAAAGGAAAAAATATTAAATATAGTGGAAAAAATACTGTATGTTTAAAAATTTTTTGCACAAAAAAATCCACTTGCAAAATTGCAAATGGATTAATTTTTTATTGCAAAGCAACAAGGTTCCCGAGTACCCACCCGATGCGAAGCATCGAGGAAGGGGGGTTCTTATTTATTTAGTCTTTTCTTCAAATGTGCAACTATAAATATTTCTTTTATTTACAATAAATCTAAGGAGAATTAGAAAAATTTAAATTATTTTATAATTTCTATATAAAAAAATATATTTTTTATTTTGTCAAAAGTTATAAATTTAACTATATTATTTATTAACTTGAGTGAAATTATATAAAATTATCAAATTTAATTAATATAGTCAATTAATATAAAATAAATTATGACTATATTTCTCTAATTATTTTACAAATCACTTTACTATTATATCATATTTTATAAAAAAATATAAGTATTTACATTTAATAAAAAAAGTGATATTATTTGCTTAAGGTAATATTGTAACATATGATTGGAGTATTTTAAATGAGTTATTTATGTTTTTTAGTAATAATGATAATTTTGTCATTAGTTTCAGTTGTATTTAGCCTGATTGCACCCATTATGGTACAAATTTGGAGTAAAAGTGTCGAGGGAATTACTATCTATAGAATTTTACTTTTATCAATAATTATGGCTGTTTTTATGCTAATAAATATTTTATTTATTGTAATTAAAGAGCGTTATTCAAGAAAGTTAAATAGAGAGAATTTTTTCGACTACCTAAAAGATATTTTAACTTTAAAATATGATTACATAATTTCCGAAGGAATAATGAAAATTTTGGATAAGACAATAATGAGTGTCAACAATATTTATCTCTTTATCACAGGAGATAATATCAAATTAATAACAAATTCACTTGTTATGTTAATTGTTTCTGTTTGGATTTTATATATTAATAAATACATATTTCTCGCTTGTTTAATAGTCATTCCTATAAATATTTTAGGCTTTGCAAAGATAAACAAAGTGCTATTGGAAAAGTCTAGAAATATGGAATTACAGGTTACTACAGGCTGGCAAAAAGTTTTATCCGTCATTTCAAATACTGAATATATAAAACAAAAATCCAATCCTGATATTATTAAAAATTATTTAAGTGATACAGTAGATACTATTTACAACTCAATGTCTGATGTAAATATGTATTCTGTAAGTACTTCTACCTTAATTCACAGTATTAATTCAATTTTTCAAACTGTTATTTTAACTTATGGGGTTTATAATTTTGCCTTTGTTGGACATGATTATTTTTCATTGATGATACTTATGATTTTAATTCCAACATTTTTTAATACATTAAGTTCTCTTGTCGGCTCAAAATTAAATAAAAGGAATTTCACAATAGCTAAAGAATTTAAGGACAATTTAGAAAAGATGAGTGAAGTTTATAGTGGAAATAATCTTGAAGAGATAAAAAATATTTCCTTTAATATTTCAGAATTAAAACTTCCTACTCATAGTATTGATGTTAATATTGTCGGAGAATTTTCAAAAGGAGATATCATTAGAATAAAGGGCGACTCCGGTAGAGGAAAGAGTACATTCTTAAAATCAATTATTGGATTTAGAGAAAATGACGGAATTTTTATAAATGGAAAAGAAATAAACTCATACAATTTATTAGCTTTAAGAAACAGAATTGAATATATGGGGCAGGATGCTTATGTTTTTCAAGGCTCATTAGAGGACAATTTATTTTTCGGTATAGAAAATTATAAAGATAAAATTGACAGCGTAAAACAAGATCCGCTTTTAAAAACTATCTTCTCATCTAAAGATTTGGACTCTGATATTTTTAACTTGGGAGCAGATTTATCAGGTGGAGAAAAACAAAAAATTGCTTTGGCAAGAGCAATTAATTCCAATGTTGATATACTTCTATTAGATGAAATCACTTCAAGCATTGATAAAGAAAGTTCTGTTGAAATTTATAACAGAATAAAAGAAATATCAAAAGATAAAATAATTTTTATAATTTCTCACGATGATATTGTAGATAATATTTGCAATAATCATATATTAATATAATTCGATAAGGAGGTGAAGAAATGGAAGATATTAAAAATCTTGATTATTCTAATGAAGAATTCATTAATGATGAAGTAGAAATTTTTGAACCAGACTTTGAATTTTCAGATGATTTGCAAGCTATAAATTGTCTGTGTGGTATCAGCTCTGGTAGTGGATCCGGACCAACTAAACCTTAAAGTAGGACCAAAAACATAGAGCAACAACATTGCTCTATGTTTTTGTTATTATTTATTTTCAAATAATATCTTAAAAAACACATTAAATTTGTTGGTTAATTTGTCTAATTATTGCATATAGATAATTATACTATACAATAAGAAAGGATTAGTTAATATGTATATTTCAAAATTTATACTAATAAAAAAATTTTTTGAAAATGATAAATCATATAATATTATTTATTTAAAAGATGAAAAAAAACTTATAAAAATAAACACTGAGTTATATAATAAATTAGTAAAATTATATAATAGATATGGTGATAATAAAATTAGTGTAGATGACCCTATTTTTCATTCTCTAATAGAAAGTAATAATTATAATATTATACTAAAAAATAAACTTTTTATTGAAAAAAAACTTAACAAACTTGATAATTTTAATGTTGATATAAATTTAAAAACAGTTTACATACATTTAACTTTATCTTGTAATTTAAGTTGTTCTTATTGTTATATGAGGGATAATTTAAAGTCAAGTTGTAGTGTAGAATTTTATAATTTTGAAAAGTGGTTATATAAATTCAAAAAAATTGGAGTAAATCATATAATTTTAACAGGAGGAGAACCTACTCTTCATAAAGATTTTAAAGATATAATAAAATTGATAAAAAAGGAAGGTTTCTATTTAACTTTGTTAACAAATGGAACTAATATTGATTCATTGGAATTAAATTATATTGATAAATGTATAATTAGTATGGATTTATTAGGTACTAATCAAAGAAAAGGACTAAATATAAAAAAATTATTACATGATCTAGGAAATATAGATTTTAAATATAAAAATAAAATTTTAGTTAGGTCAATAGTTTCTAGTGGTCAGGAATCTAAAATAAATATAACAAGAGAAAAAATGAATAATTTAAGTATTAATCATATTATAGAAATATGTATTCCTAATAATATTTACGAATTAAAATGTATTCCAGATATAAAAAAAATATGGGAATTTTGTAATCAATCAAAAAATGATTTTAATGTTTTTACTAATTGTGGAGCTTGTAATTCTGTAATTGCAGTAAATTATAATGGAGACATATATCCTTGCCAAGCATGTATGTTAAGTGAATTAAAAATTACTAATTTGGAATCTGAAAATTGGTTAAATGAATTAGTTAATTCTAAAATTCGTAAAGATTTTTTAAATTCTCATATTGATAATATAGAGAAATGTAAAAATTGTAATTTAAGATATTTTTGTGGAGGTGGATGTAGAGCTATAGCTTATAAATTGTATGGTTCTACATTTAAAAAAAATGAATGCTTGTGTAATACATATAAGTATATTATCAATAATAGTATAAATAGTATAAAATTTAGTTAAATAGAGGTATTTTTATGAAACAATTATATAAAGATTTAAGTCCAGATAAAACAATGGATATATTGAATTTATTCTTTTCAAATTTAGAATTAGAACTAAAAGAAATTCAAACTAATTCAGGAAATATTTCTTATTCACATTCCTTACTTTTAAAAAATATAGGTTTTTTCTCCAACGGTAAAGGTTGTAGTGAAGTTTACTCAAAAACAAGTGCAATAGCCGAATTATATGAAAGAATACTTAATTTATCTTTTATAAGATTTGATAGTTTTTCAAATGATATTTTAAAAACACAGAAAAAATTTTTTAAACTAAATTATAAAACTATTAGTAAAAATATTGAAACTTTTTTAAAAATGGAAAATTTAAATAATATTTCTATCTTGAAAAAAAAATTAATATCAATAAATATACTATTGGAAAAACTTTATAATATTAAAAATAATTATTTCTTTGAAGAAAATAATAAAATTTTTGAAAGAGAATCTTTTTGCATTAAATTTGATGGAAAGAAAGATTTATATTTACCTGTAATAATTTCAGACATATTCCTAGGGTCAAATGGAATGTCTGCTGGAAATACATATGAAGAGGCATTTGTGCAATCTTATAGTGAAATTTTGGAAAGATATATTATAAGAATCATAAATAGTCAAAAGATTGATATTGATTTGGTTGATAAAAAAACAATTAATAAATACAGTAATGTAAAAAATATGATAAATAAATTAATAAAAGAATCAAATTTTGAAATCAAAATATTTACATTTGAAAGACTTGTCAAATTTCCGGTTATATGTTTATTATTAATAGATAAAAATAAAAACCGAATAGCTTTTAAATTCGGAGCACATTCTTCTGAGGAATATGCAATTGAAAGATGTATTACAGAGCTACTTCAAGGAACTGAACTATATGATGATATAAATTGGAAATATATTGATGACTGTATAAATAGTGAAAACGGAGAATCTTATAAAATATTTTTAAATGGAAAAGGGCTAATTTCTAATATTGGATTCAGAAATTTGATGAATTGTAAAACTACATTCTATACAAAATGTTCATTTAAAAACAATGTAGAGGCTTATAATTATATAAATTCAATAGAAAAAGAAATATATGTTTTTGTAGCTTCTAATACACCATTAACAGCAATACAACTATATATTCCACAAAAAAGTATTATACATAATATTGATATGGTTTATTTAAAAGATTTACTGAATAATATAAAACAACAATTTTTATTATTTAGAATTTTATATAAATTAAAAGAAAATTCAAAAATTAATTCTCAAATTTTTTATAATCATAATAAGAAAAATATAAATAAATCTGTCTCAGATTTTATTGTTACTGTTTGTCCTATACAAAATCAATATTTGTCTAAAATAAAAATATTAGACATATTTTTATCTATTGGTTTGAGTAATTTTCAAAAAGAAAATTTGGATAATCGATATTTTAGTTTTTTATCTGAATTTTTAAAATTAGGTAATATAACGAAAGAGGAAAAATTAAAATATTTGAAAACTCATAAATTTATAAATAATACTAACAATTTGTCATATTGCAAAAAATGTAAATATTACTCCACTACGAAATGTATTTTGAATTGTAAAAAGAAATTAACAAAAGATTTATTTAAGGCATATTAATATGAATTTATTTGAATTTAAAAGATACTTCATAAAAAATTATATTGGTAATAAAATTATTGGTAATTCTTTATTTGAAACTATTGTATTAAATAATGATATTTGGTTTACTGCCTATAATACATTATATTACAGGTTGCAAGTTTTAGGAATTAATATATATAAAAAAAATGGATATTTTTATATAGAATCCAATAATAATTTTTATGACTTAAAAAGACAAAAGTTATTAAAGGTAAATAATTTTCATCCAAAATTTCTATTTTCTAAAGACATTTTAATAGATAAAATTAATATTAAAACAGAAATATTTGATAATTTTACTATTAAAATTCCTAATTTAGTGGAAAGAAAAAATTTTAATAAAATAATAATTGAAAAATCAAATATATTAGTAAAAATAGTAATATTTGATGAGAATTTACTCGAGGACTTAAAATCAATTATTGATATAAAAAGTTATAATAATTATAATATATACTTTGATTTAAGAGAATGTTTAGGAGGAAATTTTAATAGTATGATAAAAATCCTAGAAATTTTTTCTACAGATAAAAATTCTCTTTATATGTTCTTAGAAAATGGAGAAAAAAATATAAAGAAGTATAATATTAAAACAAAACAAAATGATATAAATTTTAATTTTAAATATATAATTAGTGAAAAAACTGCTAGTTCTGCAGAAATATTTTTAGTTTGTTTAAAAAATTTTTACGGAGGAGTAGTTTATGGGATAAAAAGTAGAGGAAAGTTTGTTATTCAAAATATTATTAAAGTTGAAGATTATATTATTGCTATTCCAATATATAGATTTTTATTTTACAAATTAAATGATAAAAATATTTATAATGAAGGGATTGTTCCAGAATTTAGTTTTAACATGTTACCTAGAGAAATTAAACATATTTTGACTAAATTATCGAAAATAGAAAAAGAAGAACTAAAATTTAAAAATTAATTTAGTGAATAGAATTGATTAAAAAATTCTTAAATATAAGATAGATAATATTTATATTATAATAATAACAGTGTTTAAAAATTAAGATTATTTCCTGTGAAAAATCTATAAATATTATTAACACTCATTATGTTCGTTTCCAAAATTATCATTATTACTAAAAACATAAATAACTCATTTAAAATCCTCCCTATTCCCTATTTATAAAAATTATTTTGAATATTATTGCATTATATGTAAACTATAAAATACAGTCAAAAATATAAAAAGCAAAAAGAGTATTCTTATTAATTTTCTAAATGTATAATTATTTTTCATTTTTTTTTCTCCAAAAACTTTGTAAATATAATCTTTTATTTTTAATAAATTCCAATATCACTTTAACTTAATGATATCATCTTTTTTGTTGAGTGTAAAGACTTATATTCTGAATTAAAATTTTTGTTCATTATAGGTATAAAAATTTATAAAATTTTTATATTTTTACTTGACAATTATACTTAAAATAGCTTATAATTTATGGTAGTGTTTTATTGAATAACCTAAAGGTGATTGTAATAAGGAGGTGTCATCTATATTATGAAAAGAACTTATCAACCGAATAGAAGAAAAAGAAGTAAAATTCATGGTTTTAGAAAGAGAATGAGTACAAAAGCAGGTAGAGCTGTATTAAAGAGAAGAAGACTTAAAAATAGAAAAGTTTTATCAGCATAGGCCAACGTTAGTGTGGCCTTTTCTAAAATTCAGCTTTTTATTTTTTGTTTAAAGTTATTATACTTTTCAATTTAGATATTTTTTGTTGTAAGTATGATGAATAGAAAGATGATATATGAATAAGGAAATTAGATTAAGAAAAAATAGAGAATTTCAAACTGTTTATAGACGTGGAAAAAATTTTTGGAATAGAAATTTTACCATTTTTATCCGACTGACAAATAGGAAAAAAGTTAAGTTCGGTGTTTCCGTTACTAAAAAGTTTGGAAAAGCAAATAAACGTAATTTGATTAAGAGAAGAATAAAAGAGATAATAAGACTTAATGTTTGTGATTTAGGATTAGGTTATGAAATGGTAATTTTACCGAAAAAAAACACTTTAGAAATTGATTACATTGAACTTGAGAGGTCTTTGTTAAGACTTATTAATTTTGCTTTAAAGAAGGTTTTAAATTGAGAAAATTAATGATTTTATTGATTAAATTTTATAGAAAATATATTTCCGGTCTTTATGGACACGGGAAATGTAAATTTACTCCGACCTGTTCGGAATATGCGATTTCAGCATATCAGAAATACAATTTTTTTAAAGCAAGTTTTTTAGTTATTTGGAGAATTTTAAGATGTAATCCTTTTGGAAAAGGTGGGTATGACCCGCTAAAGTAGGAGGAATGAATGGCATTTTTAAGAAATTTAATGGGATCTGTATTGAAATTTATTTATGAAGGAGTTGCTTCAATTTTACCTAACGAACCTTCAAGTATTTCATATTTAGCGATTAGTATTATTATAATTTCAATAATTTTTAAGGTTGTACTTTTCCCAATATTTTTAAGTAGTATAAAAAATCAAAAGATTCAGGCAAAGTTTGCTAAGGAACAACAAAAGATAAGAGAAAAATATAAACATGATCAACAAGCTATGAATCTTAAACTTATGGAATTTAATAAAGAGCATGGAATTAAACAACTTGGCGGTTGTTTGCCTATGATTTTCAACTTGATTTTAGTTTTAGCAATGTTTGCAGTAATGAGAGAGCCTTTGTTATATATTTTTGGGGATGCAAATGCAAATGTTATGAAAAATTTCCTTTGGATTAAGGATTTATCAGCACCGGATCCTCTTTTATATGGACTTCCTTTGATAAATGCAGTTACTCAATACATTTATCTTGATTTGAGTAATAGAGATCAAAAGGATAATCCGGGTGCAAAGTCTATGGAAACTATGAAATATATATTTCCTTTTATAATATTTATTTCAGCCAAGAGTTTCTCTGCAGGTCTTGCACTTTATTGGGCTATGACAAATATTGTAGAAATTTTATTGAGATTAGCTTTGACTGCTTACGAAAATAAAAAAATGAGTAATCAGTAGAAAGGAGCAAAAGATGAGTGTTATAAAATCAGCAAAAACTGTTGAAGAAGCTGTTAAACTTGCATTGAATGAATTAACAGCTGATATTTCAGATGTTGATGTTAAAGTAATTGAAAAACCTAAGAGCGGTTTTTTGGGCTTCGGGTCAAAAGATGCTTTGGTTGAAGTTACATTAAAAGACGAAAAAGGAAAAGATATTAAAGAAAATAAAGATAGTATCGAAGAAACTTGTTGTAAGGATGAAGTTTTCGTTAAAAGTGATGATTTAAAAAAAATTGAAGACTTTTTAAAGGATTTAATTTTAAAAATGGGAGTTGACGGTGAAATAGCTTCTGATGAAGATGAAGAAGCTGTTAATTTGTATATAAACAAATCTGATGATTTTAAGGCTTTGATTGGAAAATCCGGAGAAACTTTGGAAAGTATTCAATATATTGTAAGTATTTTTGCAAGAAGACATACTTCTTTGGAAAAGAGAGTTTTTTTAGATATAAACGGATATAAGAAGAGAAAAGAAGAATCAATCAGAGAAATGGCAATGACTTTTGCTAAAAAATCTATAAGATATAAAAAAGTTATGAGACTTAGACCTATGAATGCTTATGAGAGAAGAATTGTTCACTCAACTTTACACAATATGAAAGGTGTATTTACAGCGAGTGAAGGTGAAGAGCCACATAGAAAGGTTGTTATCAAACCTAAATTTTAATATGCAATTATAAAGAACGTTTATTACGTTCTTTTGCTTTATTGTGGAACAACAAGGTTCTTATAGAAGGAGAAAATATGGAAAATACTATTGTTGCTATTGCTACTGCTACAGGTGAATCAGGTATTGGAATTGTAAGACTTAGTGGTGAAAAGTCGATAGATATTGTAAAAAATTTTTTTAAGCCTTATGATAAAAAAGAAATAGATGAAAAATCCAATAGAATGATGAAATATGGACATATTTATGATAAAGATGAACTCATTGATGAAGTTATGGTATGTTTTATGTTTGCACCTCATACATATACGAGGGAAAATATTGTTGAAATTTTTACTCATGGGGGTATTGTTTGTCTTAAAAGGGTTTTGAATTTATGTCTTGAAAACGGAGCAGATTTAGCAGAAAAGGGAGAATTTACAAAGAGAGCTTTTTTAAATGGACGACTTGATTTATCCCAAGCTGAAGGAGTTATTGACTTAATAAAGGCGAAAACGGAGTTTTCTCATAAGAGTGCGATTAATCAACTTGAAGGGCATTTGAGTAAAAAGATTAAAGAGTTTAGAGAAGAACTTTTAGATATTTTAAGTTTCGTCGAATATTCTATCAATTTTACAGAAGATATGCAGGAGGAATTGCCTTTTGATAATGTAATTTTAAAGACTGAAAAATTAATGGCTGAAATGGAAGAATTACTTGGAGAGTCTAATAAAGGAAAAATTTTAAAAGACGGCATTAACGTTTCAATAATTGGTAAGCCTAATGTTGGAAAGTCTTCCCTACTAAATAGAATTTTAAGACAGGAAAGAGCGATTGTAACGGATATTGCAGGAACTACAAGAGATTTGATTAAAGAAGACATTGAGCTTTCAGGAATTAAGTTAAATATAAATGATACTGCAGGAATCAGAGATACTGCTGATGTAGTTGAAAAAATCGGAGTACAAAAATCTATCGAAGCAAGTGAAAATTCTGACTTAAACTTGGTTTTATTCGACATTTCAAGAGAGCTTGACGAAGAAGATGAAAAGATAATAAATCTTGCAAATACGACTAAATCTATTGGAATTTTAAATAAAGTAGATTTGGATAAAAAATTGAATGAAGAAAAATTGAAAGAAAAGGTAAATTTTGAGTTAATAGAAATTTCTGCACTTAAAAATGAAGGTATTTCAAAACTTGAACAGGCAATTATAGATATGTTCTTCGACGGCAAAATAGAGATTAAAGACAAGGCTTTAATCACAAATGTAAGACATGAAAACAGTCTAAAGAGCTCACTGGAATATTTAAAATCTTTCTATGCAGATTTAAAAAATATGGTGCCTATCGACTGTTGCGAAGTGGATTTAAGAAGAGCTTACGAAGTGCTTGGAGAAATAATCGGAGAAAATATTTCTGAAAACATCTTGGATAATATCTTTTCAAATTTCTGTATAGGAAAATAAAGACGGTGAAAACCGTCTTTTTTTGTGGGAAGAGACTTGTGGACTGTAATTGATGTATCTACGATACATTTACTTTTGCTAAAGCAAAAGTATGAGATCTCCGCAGTCGATTGTACTCAAATCAAAGATTTGAACAATCTTTGCGTCAGACCTACTATTGCTTGTAAATAAGCAAAGTTAGGGCTAGATTGACTATGCTCGAGATGACGTATAAAGGAAATACCTTCGTTTAGTAACTAGACGTTAAAAGTAAATAAAATTCAAAAATCATTTAAGCATCGCATATAAAATAAAATAATTCACGTCATAGCACTTTGAAGAGAAATGTTTCTAACATGTCATCTTAATTGAAATTAAAAGAATATATACATATCTTTTTTTATAAAGAGTGTAGAAAATAAAAAAACTCATGTCAAACACTTTGAAGAGGAATGCTCCTAACAAATCCACCATTATATAAAAACTCATAAAAAACTATTGACATATTATATTATACGTTATATAATATAATCAAAATAAAGTATTAAGAGGTGAAAACCATGAATATCTTAAAAGAATCAAGAAAACAGATGATAAAATTAATTTTGACAACTATAACCGGAAACTTCGGTAGTTCTATTTTGTCTTTTATAATTGGTCTTTTGATTTTAAAAAAGACAGAATCAGCTTTAAATTTCGGTATTTCTCAAATAATAGGCCCTTTGGTTGCACTTGTTTTACTTCCTTTTGTAGGAGGAGTTGTAGATAAATACAATAAGAAGATTGTAATTGTAATTGCTCAGCTTTTTAGCATTGTAAGTTTGATTTTATATGCTCTAAGTTTAAATTCTAATACTGAAACAAATTTAATTAATACCTATATGTTATTAATTTGTTTAAGGGTTGCTGATCAATTTTTAAATAATTCTTTTTCATCTTCTACAAAGAAACTTGTATGTGAAGAGCATATTCAAAAGGTAAAATCTTTTGAGCAAATGGCATCTTCAGGAGTTTATATAATTTCTCCAATTTTAGCTGTTTTTTTACTTACAAAATTGGATTTAATTCATTTTGTACTTTTGGAAGCGGTAATTGAATTTATAACTATATTGATTGTACTTTTTATAAATTTTGATTTTATAAAGACAGAAGTGATAGAGAATAATGAAGAACAAAAAGTTTTAAAGATGTTTGTAGAAGGTTTAAATTATATGAAAGATAAAAAAGCTTTGGTCTTTATTATCTCCTTTGCAATGTTTATAAATTTCTTTTTTTCATCAGTTTCAATTGGCCTTCCCTATGTTTTGATTAATGAAATTAAGATTTCAGATTATCTTTACGGGATTATAAACGCAACTTTTCCGGTGGCAGTAATAGTTTCATCAATAATTTTATCAATGATGAAGGACATTAAAGCTCCTTTGGAATTTTCTTTTAAATGTATTAGAGGGCTTTCAGGATTCTTGATACTTTTGGGAATTGCATTATTATTTAAATTTAGTATCTTTTCATATTTTATAATATTTATGATATTTGCTTTTGGAGTTAATTTTATTGCAAATTTTATAAATACTCCGGTAATGGTTTGGTTTACAAAGGCGGTTCCCCTTGAATATCAAGGAAGAGTTTTCAGTATTTTGGGAACAGGTTGTCAACTTCTAATGCCACTTGGAATATTATTTTATTCGTTTTTATTTGATAAATTTAAAAGTGGATATATATTTATATTTTCAGGAATAGCTTTAATAGTGCTTATAGTTCTTCCATATATGTTAAAAGTAGATTTAAAGATAAATAAATTTTAAGAAGTCCCCCTTAAAATAATTTACAAAAAAATGAGAGTTAGTAAAACTCTCATTTTTTAACTTTATTAAGATATATCTTTTAATTTTCCAAATATTTTGTATTCAACTTTTTTAAGTTCTTCAATATTTCTTACTCCAAGAAGCAACATAATCATCTTAGTTTGATAGATTAGAGATTTTAAATAATCTTCGGCGAATTTGTATCCTCCATGAACTAAATATCTTAAAACCTCTCCTGCAATAGCAGTCATATCGCTACCGAGTATAATAGCTTTTGCAATATCTTCTCCGGTTTTTATTCCGCCGGAACCGATTAGAGTAAAGTCTTTTGAAATATTTCTACAATCTATTATACATTTTGCAGTTGGAATTCCCCAACCATAAATATTCGTAAAATCTAAATCCGTTCTTCTTAAATTTTCAATTTCAATGAAATTTGTTCCGCCAAAACCGCTAATATCAATGTATTTTACACCTACATTCAACAACTTTTCACAAGTTTTTTTAGAAATACCGCAACCTGTTTCTTTTACGATAACGGGAACATTCGAGTTTTTAACGATATTTTCAATATTTTCTAAAATTCCGGAAAAATTTCTATCTCCTTCAAACTGAACAATCTCTTGAGCAGGATTCAAATGGAGAGAAATTGCATCGGAATTTAACATTTCAACGGCTTTTTTTACATCGTCAAGGCTTGATAATGCTGAAAGATTTGAAATTACTATATTTTTTTTATCTAAAATATCTTTTACCACTGTAAAAGTTTCTACAAGTTCTTCATCTTGTAGTGCAACTTTTTGACTTCCAACTTCAAATGCTATATTAAAATTTTTGCAAAGTCTCGCTAAATCCTCATTGACATCGTATGAAGTTTCCGCACCCCCGGTCATTGCATTTATGATAAGAGGAAAAGAAAGTTTTTTTCCTAAAAAATTTACTGATGTATCAATTTCTTTAAAATTTAAATCGGTTAATGCAAAATGTTCGATATACACATTTTCAAATAGAGTATTGGACTTAAAGTTGCTCTTTAAAAAATTCTCTAAATGTTCTTTTTTTCTCTCGTTTTCCATATTCACCCAAATTATCTGTTATTATTTTTATTGTTCTTGTTGTTTTTATTATTGTTGTTTTTGTTATTATTACTATTATTACTATTATTACTATTATTTCTATTGTTAGTATTATTGTTTTTATTGTTATTATTTTTTGTATTTGTATTATTTTTATTTTTGTCAGTATCTACTTGAGAACTTCCACTTTTGTTTAGTAGATAATCACTAAACATTTCTTTAACAATAGCATTTAATTTTGAACGATCCGGAATAAAATAACTTGTATTATTTATATATGCAGATTCTCCCGGAACTATTTGAGTATTGATTTTATCTTCACTTAAATTGCTCACCTTTAAAGACAATTTTGCAATTGTTGAAAAAGGAATGTTAGTATTTACAGTCTTTTTAACAACTTCTAAAATTTCAGGAATTTTTGCGATATTTTTAGCTTTAGTCAATTCTTTAACCAATGCCTTTATAAGTATTTGTTGAGCTTTAACACGACCTACATCGCCCTCTTTATATCCTGCTCTAAATCTTGCAAATTGTAGAGCTTGTTTTCCGTTTAGAACTTGTTTACCCGGTTTTAAGTGAACATTGTCTTCAGCAACGTCAACTTGAACAGGCACGTCAACTTCAACACCGCCAAGCGCATCTACAATATCTTTAACTGAGAAGAAATTAACTCTTACATAATAGTCAATATCTAAGTTTAAGAAATCTCTCGTAGTTTTCATAGCAAGTTTAAGACCGCCAAAATGATGAGCATGATTTATCTTATCAAGTTTTCCGTTAACCATAACTCTGGAATCACGAGGGATTGATAAAATATCAATCTTTCCTGTGTCAAAGTTAACTTTACACAAGATCATTGTATCAGTTCTGTTTTGTTCGGTTGTAGCTCCACTGAAATCATCACTGTCTAAACCTAAAACTAAAAATAAAAGTTCATTTTCAACACGTTGTTCAATATTATTTCCTTCTCCTAAATCACTACCTACAAATTCTACCTTTGAAGTCAATTCCATAATATCCAAAACTTTATTTGCAACCCAAAAGATACCTGCAAACAGAGCCAAAGATAGAATAAAAGTTATTATAAATTTCTTTTTCATATAAAACTCCTTACTTTATCAATTTACTAATCATTTTGAAACTAGGATGTTCTGATGTTTTAATTAAATCAAAAAGGATAGTTTCAACATTAGTAATACTTGCTCCCATTTCTTTAATCAAATCCAATCCGTCTTTATAATTTTCCGGATTTCTGGATCCGACTGTTTCAAAAGGAACAAGAATTTCAAAATCTCCCTTTAAATCTTTAATTGTTTGATATACACAAATATGTGTCTCTACACCTGTAACAATAATTGAAGTTTTTCCTTCATCTTTAAGTTTTAAAACTTCTTCCTTAATAACTGGATAGGCTGAAAAACTGTTCTTTGAAAAATATTTTGCTTTTGCATCGTTCAAAGAATTTTTAATTTTCAAAACAGTTTCGCCAAGTCCTTTAGGATATTGTTCAGTATAAATTATAGGAATATTAAGTTCCTTACAGGACTTAATTAAGATATCCGTGTATTTTATAATATTTTCATTGTTTTGTATAACCGGCATTAATTTTTCTTGAATATCTAATACCAGCAAAATTGTATTTTCAATTTTCATAAAAATCTCCATATTCTAAATTAAATAATTATTCTATTATAAATCTTTTTTTAATTTGAATTCGCAACAAGAACCTCAACCTTCCACGATGCTTCGCATCGGGTGGGTTCCCGAGAACCTTGTTGTTTCACAATAAAAATACAGTTTTACTTATAGTAAAACTGCATTTATTATACATTATATACATTTTTTTTTCAACTAAAAACCAAATATTTTATAATTTTATGATATTTGAAATGTTTATTTTATTATTTTATAGTAAACTCTTGAAGTTATTGAGTAGATTATAAAGTAAATTACTGAAAAGCATAGTACAATTGTGGCAAAACTCATTGTGAAAATTTTTATGTTATTAAAGCCAAGTCCTCCAAGTATATTGTATAGGATTGGAAAGGCGAATATTGAGTGGATTGTCGCTACTACAAGTGGTAGGAAGAAAATCCACAGTATTTGTACTCTGAGGCTCTTTTTGATAATTGAGTCAGGAAGACCTACATTTTTCATTATGTGGTAATTTTGTTTATCTTCAAAGCCCTCAGAAATTTGTTTATAATATGTGATTAGCACAGTTCCTGTTATGAAAATTAATGCAACTATCATTCCGAAAAATAATAGACCGCCATTTAGTTCATAAGCAAAAGCATCAACTTCAGTTTTTGAAGACAAAGAATGACTAAATATATCTTTCTGTTGAACAAATATGTCATAATCTATGTGTAATCTCGTATAAAAAGCTTCCTTGTCAGCAGAATCTAAATCAAAATTAAAATCTAGGTTATATTTTAATTGTTTTTCATTATAATTAAAAGTATATTCTTCTAACATTTTGATAAAAGTTTCATTATCTTTTACAATAATTATCATCCCTTCAGCAGATATGCTCATAGGAAATAAGTTTTTTACTTTTACTAATTTATAATTCTTTCCGGCAAAATCCATACTGTCATAATTATTAAGCTTTTTAGAGTTAGAGGAATATATCACCTCATCGTCATTAAGAGTATAATTAGTATTGTTATTTTTATTAAAATCTTCCAATGTTTCAACGATTAAAAATGCTGATAATTCTTGTCTTTTACCCAAAGGAGTAATCTTTCCATTTTCATTTATTACAGGATTCATTGTAGTCTTTTTGATTGTTAGATTTTTAATTTTTTCATCTTCTTTTAATACTCTGTTTAAAATATTTAAGATTTCTTTTTTCCTTTCTTCTCCATTTTCTAATATATCTTTATTATTTCCTGTTACTGAGGATGATAAATAAAAATCATTAGGATGGATAGAATCTGTAAGGTCTTTTATACTTGAATTTATAGTCAATGTTGTAGCTAAAGTAACTATAATTGAAGTTGAAAGAAGTGTAATACTTGCAAGTGAAACGGCATTTGATTTCATTCTGTATAACATTCCTGATATTGAAAGGAAATTTTTTGCTTTGTAATATAAATTTCTATTTCTTTTTAATAATTTTAAAACTAAAATACTAAAAGCGATGAATACCAGATAAGTACCGATTATTACAGCAATAACAGCAGGGAAAAACGCAAAAAAGCTACTTAGATTCCCCTTTGATGTAACTGAAAGATAGTATCCGGCACATAGAATTATAAAACCTAAAGTTCCAAGGATAAACTTACTTTTCGGTTCTCCCTCCGCCTTTTTTTGTTTTGAAAGTAGTTCTATAGGAGTTGATTTTCCAATTCTAAATATCATTGTTAAATATATTAATACAAATATTATAGCTAAGAATATTAAAGTCAATATTGCAGAAGAAATTGAAAAATTATAGTCCATTATTTTTGCAGTCATATTTTTAGTTATTTTGTTAAGTAGAACAAATGCTAATTTTCCAAGAACAAATCCACCTGTTATTGAAAAGAAACTAACTGTCAAAAAGTTTAGTATATATTCTATTGAAATAATTTTAGCAATATGTTTTTTCTCTAAACCTAAAATTCCATATAGGGCAAATTCCTTATTTCTCCTCTTAGCCAAAAAGCTGTTGGCATATAGGATAAATATAAATGTGAAAATTCCAACTATAAAAATTCCAAATTTTATAAGGATTGCTACATATTCATGATTTTTTTCTATATAATGATTTTGTCCAAGGGAAGCCATTACAAAAAATAGAGTTCCCATAATACTACTTGCTATTAAAAATGGAGTTAAAAGCAAAGCATTCGCTTTCATATTTCTAAAAGCAAATTTTGAAGCCATTTTACTTTTCATAGTTATTCACCCCGTTTAACATGATTTGAGCTTGATTTATTTTTTCAGCAAAAGTTAAGTTGTCGTCACTACCTTTATAAATTTCATGATAAACTCTACCGTCTTTTATGAAAATTACCCTTTTTGCAAAAGCTGCGCATTTTACGGAGTGAGTAACCATTAAAACTGTTTGTCCACTGTTATTTATATCGCAGAAAGTTTTCATAACCACTTCAGCAGACTTTGAGTCTAATGCTCCTGTAGGTTCATCTGCAAGAAGCAAATCAGGTTTAGTTATAATTGCTCTAGCGATTGCAACTCTTTGTTTTTGTCCACCTGAAACTTGGTAAGGATATTTATCTAAAACTTCACTTATCTTTAAAAGAGGAGCAATCTCTCCCACTTTTTCATTCATTACTGCTGGTTTAACATCTGATAAAACAAGTGGAAGATAAATATTGTCTCTGTTTGAAAAAGAGTCCAACAAATTAAAATCTTGGAAAACAAATCCCAACTTTTCACGTCTAAAACTTGCAACTTCTGAATTGCTTAAAGAATTTACATTCTTTCCTCCAATAAAAACTGATCCTTCAGTTGCCTTATCCAATGTTGCTATTATATTTAAAAGAGTTGTTTTTCCACTTCCAGATTCTCCCATAACAGCTATAAATTCTCCTTTTTCAACAGAAAAATTTACATCTCTAAGGGCTTCAGTTTTTACACGTCCCATTCCTCCATAAATCTTTTTTAAATTTTTAACATCTAATATATTCATAATTACCTCCAAAAAATATTATTTTCGTTTACAATAATATTTTAGCAAAAATTTTTACGCCTAACATTTATCTAATATTACAAAAACAAAAATAACCTTACAATTTTGTAAGGTTATTGAAATGTTGGATAAAAATTCACGTCATAGCATTATGCAAAGAAAAGCCCCTGATACGTCATTTCGACTGGAGCGTAAGCGTAATGGAGAAATCTCAACTATTGCTTGTTTACAAGCAATAGTATTTCTGAAAAAAATAAAAATTAAAATTTCTAAATGTATCTACGATACATTTACTTTTGCTAAAGCAAAAGTATGAGATTTCTCCACTTCACTTCACTATGTTCCGTTTCGGTCGAAATGACGTATAAAGAGAAAGCTTCGTTTAATAGCCAGACGTTAAAAGTAAATAATTTTCAAATATTATTTAAGCATACAATAGAAAACAAAATATTTCACGTCATAGCACTTTGCACTGAAAATCCCCCAACACGTCATCTCGACTGAAACAAGTCGAATCTATACATAGAATAGTTTATAAAAAATATAGAAAATAAAATAATTCACGTCATAGCATTATGCAAAGAAAAGCCCTTGACACGTCATCTCGAGCGTAGTCGAGAGATCTCACACAATTATTTGTTTACAAATAATTGTAAGTCCTGTAAAGGACTTCTAAAAAATATAATAATTAAATACAATTACTATGTAAATCTCTCAAAGCCCCTTTAAATAATGAAATTCCCATTAGTCTTACATTATTTTTCAACTAATTTAAAACTCTCGTCAATTAAGCTCTTGACCAAATTCAAATCCATATCCGAATCCAATAATATTGTAATCCAGTATTTTTTATTCATATGGTAGGCAGGGAAAAAATGCTTTTTATCAATCAGACTTTGTATAAGTTCAGGATTAAGTTTTACATTCAAAACATCAATCTTTCCACTTTTATCAAGTCCCAAAGTCTTGTATGGAATGGACATAAAAATTCCATACCATTTTTTACTATTTGAAGTCTTTATCGTCGCATGATTATTATCTTCCCAAGGCTCTTCAGGAATTGTTCCGTATTTTTCCTTTACATAGTCTAGTAATAATTTTCTATAATCCAAAGATGTAAAACAGCTATTTACAATATCCTCAATAAGTTCATTAACTTTTGTTCTAATTTTTGAAACAAATTTACCTTTGCTGTCTAAAACATTGAATAAAATATATTCCTCATTAAAAGGCAATTCAATAACATTTACCTCAAAGGAGACCTTGTCTATTTTAACAATCACATTAAAGTTTTCCATATCAATATCTGATTGTAAAATATAATAATCTCCAACCTTTGAAAAACCGTATTTAATTGCCAGTTTAGAATTAAAAATATTTTTATCAAATATCTCATTATAAAACATAAAATTCTCCTAAATAGTAGTTAAGTAACAAATGTAAGATGTCTATATTGAATGTATCTACGATACATTTACTTTTGCTAAAGCAAAAGTATGAGATCTCCACAGTCGATTGTACTCAAATCAAAGATTTGAACAATCTTTGCGTCAGACCTACTTTTGCTTGTAAACAAGCAAAGTTAGGGCTAGATTGACTACACTCTACTTCGCTACGCTTCGTTCCGTTACGGTCGAAATGACGTATAAGGAGAAATCTTCGATTTGTAGCTAGACGTTAAAAGTAAATAATCTTCGAAATTTATTTAAAAATTGCATAGAAAATTAAATATTTCACGTCTTAGTACTTTGTAAAGAAATCTTCCTGACACGTCATCTCGACTGTAGCGTAAGCGGAATGGAGAGATCTCAACTATTGCTTGTTCACAAGCAATAGTAAGTCCTGTAAAGGACTCGTATAACAATCACCAATCTTCTGATAAATCTCTTAATTTAGGATTTACAGATTTAATCAAGGCAAATTTTTTATCTCTATTCCACTTCTTCAACTGTTTTTCTCGAGCAATTGCATCTAAAGCATATTCTGTAGTTTCGTAAAATAATAATACATTCAAATTGTATTTTTTAGAAAAGCCATCAATTAATTTGTTTTTATGTTCATATAATCTTCTTTCAAGATTTCTTGTAACACCAATATACAAAACATTTCTAAAATTATTAGAAATTATATATACATAAAACATAAAATTCTCCTAATCTATATTAAAATAGACTTTTACACTTGTTCCTTCGCCTAATTTTGACTCCAATTTAACTTTTTGTCCGAGTTTATCCAAAATTTGTTTAACTAAAAATAGCCCTATTCCTGTTGATTTCTGATTTTGTCTTCCGTTAAATCCTGAATATCCCTTATCAAAAATTTTTGGAAGATCCGAATCCTTAATTCCAATTCCATTGTCTTTTATTTCAAGATAGTTTTCTTTTTTGTTAAAAGATATTGAAACAATCCCATTCTTAGTATATTTTATTGCATTTGATAAAAGTTGTTCAATTACTACCATACACCATTTGCTGTCTGTAATTACTTTTACATTAAGCTTTTCATATTCAAGTTTTATATTGTTTGAAATAAAGAGAATGGCGTATTTTTTGATTAAAGGTCTAATAATATCGTCTAAATTCACAAGGGATATGTCCATATCCGTATTGTGATTAGACATTTTAAGATAGCTTAAAGCCATATTGGTATAGTCTTCAATATAAATCAACTCTTTTTTTATATTTTTTATATTTTCATTTTCAATATCGCCATCGCATATTAATTTACCTGCAGTTATCGGTGTTTTTATCTGATGAATCCAAATTAAAAAATACTCTTGTAATTCTTTTTCCTTTGCCAAAAAGTCATTTCTTAAATTTAAATTAGCTTCTTCAAGTTCTTGTATCTGATTTTTTAGTTTTTCCTCTTTTTTGTTTAAGAAAGCCATAAATACAAGATATACCAAATAGAAAAAAACTATTATTTCAAAAGCTAAGAAGTAACTTTCAAAGCTTAAATTCATAAGTAAAAAAACAACCCAAAATACTGATAATATAAAAATTGTTGTTACCGTTACAGGTAAAATTTTTGAAATATAATTTTTAAACTTATCCATTTTTACTCCGTTTTAGAATTTAGATAATATCCACTTCCCTTTTTGGTTTGGATAAAATCATTTAGTTTAATATCTGCAAATTTCTTTCTAAGTCTTGTTATATTGACTGCCAAAGTATTATCGTCAATATAATCATCTCCATGCCAACATTTTTCCATAATTGACTCCCTTGAAGCAACTCCGCCTTTGGCTTTAAAAAGAGTTTCCAAAATCATTGTTTCCGTATTTGTAAGGGAAATCTCGTTGTCATTATATTTAATGATATTTTTATCCATATATAGAAACACATTTGCAAAACTTAAAAATTCAAAGTCCTTTGTAAAATCATAGCTTCTTCTTAAGATTGCTTTGATTTTTGCCAAAGTTACATTCAAATCTATCGGCTTAGTTATATAGTCGTCAGCTCCGAATTGAATACCCATTACAATATCGATATTTTCACTCTTTGAAGAAATGAAAATAATTGGAACATTTGAATGTTTACGAATTTCCTCACACCAAAAATAACCATTATTATATGGCAACATAATATCCATTAAAACCAAATGTGGTTGGTATTCGACAAATTCTTCGACAATTTGATTGAAATTTGAAATTCCTTTTACTTCATAATTCCAAAGCAAAAGTTCCCTTTTCAACATTTCAAATATATTTTCATCATCTTCGACAATTAAAATTTTCAAAAATATCACTCCTTTGAGTATTTTTTAAACTATTAATATTAATAGAAAAATTTATTAGCTCTTAAAAGGTTAATTGTATTAACTATTTTTTGAATATTGCTTTTTGAAGAATTCAATTCAAAATAAAATGAAAAAGCAATATCTTCCTCTGAAGAGTTTTTAATTTTGTTTTTTATTGTTTCCTTTTCATCAAAAAAATCATTTTTAAAATCCAATAAAAAATTTTCTACACCATAGACATCATATTTTAAATTAAGAGATTCAAGACTACTAAAATTATATGACAAAGCTTGTTCCTTTTTTAATTTTGAAGTTATGGTTATATTAAAAAATCCAATTTCAATATCACATAATCCATTCAAAGTTAGGACTTTTATCGGATAAGCTTCCCTAATCCAATTTCCATTTTCTATATGATAATGGTCATTATACCAACCAGAGTCGATAGATAAACTTTGATTTTTTAGTGATGAAGTTAATATTTCTGCAATTTTTTCTATATTTGAATAAAAATTTTGTAAATTATTTAAAAATTCCATAAAACTCTCCACTTAAAATTTAATAAATTAAAAGATAGTTTATTTTTTTATTATTAACTATATAAATTTAAAATAATTCTTTTAAATAAGTATAGCATAATTATTATTTTAGTTAAAGTAAAAATGTAGTTATCTTAAAGCAAATATGGTAAAATTATTATAATTAAAAGATTAAATTATAGAGGGGGTAAAGATGAAAAATAAATTTGTAATATATTTAATGATAGGGTTAGTTTTTATATTATTTTTGTTTTCAGGATTTTATATAGCCTATACTGTCTTATCTTATAATGATTTATACATTGGTACATATATATTTTTTTCTTTATCAATTTTAGGTTATTTAATTTTAGCATATATTATTCTTACTAGAATTCTATTTAGATTAAAATTTCGCAACGAAATTATTTGTTATTTTAAAGAAAATGAGTTATACACTTCAAATCATTTATTTCCTATTGATACAGATAATATAGAAGGTGTAAAAATTATATCTACTTCTAAATATAGAGGTAATCGTGCTTATAAGATAGCTATTAAATTAAAAGGTAGATTTTTTAAATATACTTTCGGTATAGGACATATTTCAGAGGATAAAGAGCAAAAAAAATATGACTATTTTTTAAAGGAATTAAAAAAACGTCATATTGATTATGAAATTAAATAAATATTACAATACAAATTTATAGATGCATTTATGTGTTTCGTGGTCGTTTATTCTCATATCATTATCTTCGGGCAATTCAAAGATGCCTAAAAACTCTCCGTTTAGGTATTCACATATCTTATTTGAAGCGTGGTTATCGGGATTTGTAGTGATATACAAATATTCCATATCATGCTTTTTTGCTAGTTCAAAAAGGAGTTTACAGGCTTTTGCTGAATAGTGATTGCCTCTGTATTCTTCGTAAATTGTATATCCTATATTTCCACCATAATATAGACCTTCACTATGACCTATTCTCAAATCACATTTCCCCATTTTATTTCCTTTTAAGTCGCATATAAAAAAGCTATAGGCAGGAACCCAGTTGATAGCTAAATTTCCGGGATAAAATTTATCCAAAACTAATTTTATTTCATTATTTTGTAAAAAAGAAGTATCTAAAAATTCCATAAGCACCTCCAAATTGATTTATTACATTTTACCAAATTTTAAAGAAAATCTCCACTTGTTAATATAAATATTTTATTTATATTGATTGGAATTTGGTTTTGATGTATCTAGGATAAATTTACTTTTGATTGTATATAAGCATAGGTGCGATATTTCCAGAGTCATTGTATAAAATACTAAAATGACTTCGTCAGACCTAATATTGTTTTTCAAGTTTATATAGTAAAAAATGTTTCACGTCATAGCACTTTGAAAAGCAAAACTTCCCAGCACGTCATCTCGAGCATAGTCGAGAGATCTCCTAAAGCTCCAAGCTTGTCAAAGTAATTTGGAAATCACAATATATTTGACCGAAGTGAATCTAGCTCTACATTTTTTTCCTCATTTTCCCACAAAAAAACAAAACCATGTCGGTTTTGTTTTTCAAAAATTTATTATAGACTTTGTGCAGCGGTAATTACTGCAAGTTTGTAAACATCTTCTTCATTACAACCTCTTGAAAGGTCTGAAATAGGTTTGTTAAGTCCTTGTAGGATTGGTCCTATTGCTTCAAAACCTCCAAGTCTTTGTGCAATTTTGTATCCGATATTTCCTGATTGTAAATCAGGGAAGATAAATACATTTGCGTGTCCTGCAACTTTTGAGCCCTTTGCCTTTTGTTCCCCAACTGACGGAACTATTGCAGCGTCGAATTGTAATTCTCCGTCTAATGACAAATCGGGTGCCAATTCTTTAGCCATTTGTGTAGCATCTGCAACTTTTTGTGAAAGTTCGTGTTTTGCAGAGCCTTTTGTTGAGAAGCTAAGCATTGCCACTTTTGGATCTATGCCAAATAATTCAGCAGTTTTTGCAGTTTCAACGGCAATTTCAGCTAATTCTTTTGCTTCTAAAGTGATATTTATTGCAATGTCTGCAAATACATATCTTTCGCCATTTTTTCCAAGCATTACCATTGCTCCGCTTGTTCTTGAAACATTTGGTTTAGTCTTTATAATTTGTAGAGCAGGTCTTACTGTATCTCCTGTTGAGTGAACAGCACCACTAACCATTCCGTCAGTTTTTCCAACTTGTACCATCATTGTTCCATAGTAATTTACATCTTTTAAAAATGTTTCAGCTTCTTCTTTTGTATTTTTGCCTTTTCTACGTTCAACAAATTTTTCAACTAATTCGTCAAAATCTTCCGCTTTTAAAGGATCAATTATTTCAATATCATCAATACAGACATTTAATTCCTTTGCAGTTTTTTTGATTTCTTCAACATTTCCCAAAACTATCGGAGTTAGTAAACCGTCTTTTTTTAATCTAACACAAGCACCTAAAACTCTCTTATCTTCTCCTTCAGGAAATACAATTCTCTTGTTTGTTCCTTTAATTTTTCCTGTTAATTCTTCAAAAATATTCATAATTACCCCCTACATTATTAATTCCACTTTTTTATCATTTACTATAAATTCAACTTCAGCAAGTCCAGACATATCTTCTCCGTCAAAGTTAATTTCGATATTCTCTGAAATTATTTTTATTTTTTTAGCTTTGAAATAAGAAGTAATGTCCTCATTTACATGAGTTGCATTTACGATTGTTTTTATTTTTTTTATTATATCAAATTTTGATTTGTATTTAATAGCACAGATATCCAGAAGTCCATCTTGCATATCAGCTGATGGCAATAAATTTAATTTCCCTCCAAATTTACTTCCAATACCTATAGCTATTAAAAAATAATCATCCTCATATTCAACATTGTCAACGATTATCTTATATCTCTTTCTTTTGTGTCCAAATAAAGCTAAAGCTATTGCTATTTTATAGGCTAATCCACTTGGAATTAACTTTTTAACTTTATGTGCATAGATATTAACTTCTGCACCAAAACCGACACATGCTACATTAAAAAAAGACTTGTCAGCAAATGAACCGTAATCAATAAATATTGTATTGCCTCTAATTATTTTTTCCATACAAATTATAAAATTACAGGACTCATTTAAACTGTTCATATAGTCATTTCCTGTGCCCGCAGGAATTACTCCAAGTTTTAAGTTATTTTTTATAGCCACATCGCCTACTTCATTGATAGTTCCATCTCCACCAACTGCGATTAATTCGTTAAAACCGTCTTTAACTGCATTTTCAGCAATAAAAACGGATTCACCTTCTTTGGTTGAGCATTTAATATCATAATCAAAATCTAAGTTTTTATCCTTAAGATAATTTTCTATAGCATCTTTAAAATCAAATTTTTTAAAACCTGATGCGTTAGGATTTAAAATAAACATTAATTTTCTCATTATTTTTCCAATGCCATCCTTAATGCTTCAAACTCTTCTTTTGATAATTCTTGATTTACAGAACCTGATTTTACTTCTTTCGCATAAGTTATACAGCTTTCTCTACCATAGATAGTTGTTAATAACAGACCGTTATTAAAGCCGTCTAATAAGGCTATTGAGTAAGACAGTTTGTTTTTTAAATCGTGGAAAGCATCATACTTTACGAAGCCGATTTTTTGTATTGGGAAAGCAAAACTTTTTTTTGCCTTTTCTACTTCGTATGCAAGTTCATTTACTTTTTTATCCATTTCAAAGATGTCTTGTGAGTGAGCTTGAATTAAATCTCCCATATTCAATTCTCCTCTACCTCTCAAAAGCATATCATATTTTTTCTTTTGAAGACTTAGTTTTTTACTTATTTGATTGAATTGATATAAAATAAATAACAAGACAAATAACACTAATAACAAGAGTATTCCTGAATGTGAATTTAAAAATTCTAATATTGCATTCACTATTTTTTATTCCTTTCTATTATATTTATCAAAGCATTTACACAGTTTTCAACATCATCAATAGTATTAAAATAACCGAAACTGAATCTAATTGCTCCAAGTTCATCTGTACCTAAAGACTTGTGTGCCAGTGGAGCACAATGAAAACCCGGTCTTGTATAAATGTCAAATTCGTCACTTAAGATATAGGAAACTTCAGAGCTGTCCATATCTTTCACATTTAAGCTCACAACGGCGCTCTGTCTATCATCTAAAGTTCCATACAAAATAATATCTTCATTATCTTTTAGTAAATCTATAAAATGATTTTTTAATTGCATTTCATGATTTCTTATATTTTCAAGACCTACTTCATTTATAAAGTCAATTCCTTTACTTAAAGCTACAATTCCAATACCATTTGGAGTTCCGCTTTCTAAACTGTCAGGATATAAATCAGGTTGATCTATGCTATGAGAATAACTTCCTGTACCCCCTTGTTTTAATGGCTTAACAGTAATTCCTTCCTTTATATATAGAGCACCTGTTCCCATTGTACCAAAAAGAGCTTTATGTCCCGGGAAAGCGAGTAAATCTATATTCATATCTTGAACGTCAATATCCAAAACTCCAATAGATTGTGCAGCATCTACAAGAAAAAGTATATTATTTTCTTTGCAGAATGTTCCGATACTCTTTATATCTACAATAGTTCCAAAAACATTGGATACATGAGTAGTTACAATCATTTTAGTATTTGGAGCTACTGCTTCGCATACCTTTTGAGGATTTACATAACCTTGTTTATCCGCATAGACAATACTTAAATCAATAATGCCATCTTTTTTCATTTGATTAAGAGGTCTTAAAACTGAATTATGCTCCATCGACGTCGTAATTACGTGATCACCCTTTTTTAAGACTCCTTTTATGGCTAAGTTTAAACTGTCCGTGCCGTTAAAAGTAAAAATTACATTAAGTGGTTCTGTCCCATTGATTAATTTACAAATTTTTTCTCTTGCTTCGTAAATTTCCGAATCCATCTTCATTGCAAGTTTATGACCGCTACGTCCCGGATTTCCTGCATAGCCTAAAGAACATTCCATAATTTTATCCGTTACTGTTTTAGGTTTAGGGAAAGTTGTCGCTCCATTATCTACATAAATCATAATATTACTCCAAATTATAAATATTCATCAAACTATCGATTATTCTTTGTAAATCTGCCTCGTTGAGATAGCTTATCTCTATTTGTCCACCTTTTTTCTTTTCGTGAATTTTAACTTTTGCATCTAAAACTTCAGTTAACCTTTCACAAATATCCTTTATAAAAATATCTTCAGTTTTATTTTTGCTCTGTTTTGCTTTTTTTTCTACATCTCTGATATTTACTTCCTTAACAAGCAATTTATCAAGATATTTTTTTCTCTCTTCTTCAGTTTCTAAGGAGAGTAATGTTCTTCCCTGACTTGGACTTAACTCTCCACGAATCAAATATTCCTTAATATAATCAGATAGATTTAAAAGTCTTAGGTTATTTGCAATATAGGATCTACTTTTTCCTACTATATCAGAAAGTTCTTGTTGTGTAAGTTTATACTCTTCCATTAGAGTTTTCAAAGAGATTGCTTCCTCTATCGGATTCAAATCTTCTCTTTGAATATTCTCAACCAATGCAAGTTCTCTAGCTTTTCTATCAGAAACATTTTTTACAACGATAGGTACTTTTTCTAATCCTGCCAATTTTGAAGCTCTAAATCTACGCTCTCCGGCGATTATTTCATATTTATCCCCTACTTTTCTAACTACTATCGGTTGGATAACTCCATCAGCTTTTATTGAATTTGCCAATTCTTCCAAACTATCATCATCAAAATTCTTTCTCGGTTGATCTTCTCTAGCTTTTAACTTATCCAAGTCAACAGTTAATAAATTTTCATCAGTAATAAAGTCTTCTTCTTTCAAAAGAGAACTAAGACCTCTGCCCAAACCTTTTTTCTTCATTATTTTCTCCTATTCTTAATTAATTCTTTAGCTAAAGATAAATAAGCAATAGCCCCTTTAGAATTCTTATCATAATATATTATACTTTCTCCAAAACTGGGTGCCTCGGCAAGTCGAATATTTCTTGGGATAACTGTATTAAAAAGTTTATCTTTAAAATAATTTTCCGCTTCGTTCTTTACATCATAAGATAAATTATTTCTGGAATCATACATTGTAAGGAGTACTCCTTCAACTTCAAGCTCAGGATTTAATCCCTTCCTTATTATATTAACGGTATTCATAAGTTGACTTACACCTTCTAGTGCATAATATTCACATTGAATTGGAATTAATACACTTTGAGAGGCAACCAGAGCATTAATACTCAAAATACTTAATGAAGGTGGACAATCAACAAGAATGAAATCATAATTTTGTGGAATCTTATCTATTTCACTCTTTAACAAATACTCTCTCTTATCTACACTTAAAAGTTCAATTTCCAGACCACAAAGATCGGAATTTGCAGGAATTATATCTACATTCTTAGATTTTGTCTTTTGAATTGTATCATTTATATCTTTTTCATGGGTCAAAACTTCATAAATACTCAGTTCTGTATCTTCAACACCTAATCCGGAAGTTGAATTTCCTTGAGGATCCATATCTATAACTAATACTTTCTTTTTATTAAAACCCAAAGCAGCTGCCAAATTTACAACAGTGGTTGTTTTTCCCACACCGCCTTTTTGATTAAATACGGAAATCATCCTCATTTCTCTTTTCTTTTTAAAAGCATCAAAAATTTTCATAATATTTCCCTTACTGTTTCTTTGTTATGTTCTATATATAATTAAACCATAAACTATTTTAAATAAATGTAAATGGTAATTATAATGAAATTGTAACAGTCTTATCATAAGGCATAAAACTGTTATAATTATTATATCACAAAATTATCTAATATTTTTAAAATTATAAAAATATTTTTAAAATGTTTCACGTGAAACACTTGAGAAAATAAATTTATTGTTTCACGTGAAACAATAAAAAGAGTTAAAAAACTTTTTGTAACCATTTTGTAACTTTTTGTAATTTTTTTGTAACTTTTTGTTGACTTTTTTCAATACTTGTTGTAAAATGTGTCTATGAGTTAGGAGGTAATTATGAAAATTAAAAAAGTTTTAACAACTTCTATGTTATGTGCGTTGGTTTGTGCTGCATTACCGGTAGCAACTTCCTATGCAAATGAAACAGAAAAAGTTGAAGTTCAAAGAACAAGTATTGAGGAAGTAAATAATTCCTTAGTTAGTGATTCAAACAAGTTATTGGCAACTCCTTCCGTTTTAGAATTACAAAAATTGTCAAAAGAAAATGATATATATTCTTTAGTTACTGAAGAAGATACTAAAATGCCGGAATTAGAAGAAAATTCTTATTATGTAAAAAAATCTCTTGAATTAAAACCGGTTTTGAATGGAAATGGAGATGAAACTATTAAAGTTCAAAAAGGTTCAATTGTTAAGATGGAAATGAGTGGAGATAAGATGGCAACTGTTTCTGTAGATGGAAAAGTTGCAACTATTGATGTTTCAATGCTATCAAAAGATGTAGTTGAACCTGAAAAATCTGAAACTGAAATTAAAGCGGAAGAAGAAAAGAAAGCCGAAGCTAAGAAGAAAGCGGAAGAAGAAAAGAAGGCTGAGGAAGAAAAGAAGGCTGAGGAAGAAAAGAAAGCAGCAGAAAAGAAGGCGGAAGAAGAAAAGAAAGCGGCAGAAAAGAAAGCCGAAGAAGAAAAAGCTGAAGCCAAGAAGAAAGCTTCTGCTAAAAAAGTAACTCTTTATGCCACAGAAAACTTGAATGTAAGATCAGAACAATCTGCTACTTCATCTAAACTTGGTATTTTATCAAAAGGTGAAAAAGTAAACGGAATAGATAGAGGAGAATGGGTAGAATTTGAATTTAACGGAAAGACAGCTTACGTTATAAAAGCATACCTTTCTGAAACAAAACCTGAAGTTGAAAAACCTAAAAAAGAAGAAAAATCTAATAAGAAAAACAACTCATCAAATACTACAACTCCATCTAAAAAAGAAAATGAAACTTATAATGCAGATATAGACACAGTTGTAGATTTAGCTTTAGCACAAGTTGGTAAACCTTATGTTTGGGCAACAGCTAATCCAAATATCGGTTTTGACTGTTCAGGTTTAACATACTATGTATACAAACAAGTTGGAATCAACTTAAGTAGAACATCATATACTCAAATTAATTACGGTACTAGAGTTTCAGCATCAGAGTTAAGAAAAGGTGATTTAGTATTCTTTAACAATGGTGGAGGCAGAATTAGCCACGTTGGTATCTATATTGGAAACAACAAGTTTGTTCACGCTTCAACTCCTGGAACAGGCGTTATCGTAAGTAAACTTTTCGGAAGTTATTTCGGAAAAACTTTCGTTGGAGCAACAAGACTTATAAAATAGTTTATATGAATTTAAAGACGGTTTAAACACCGTCTTTTTTTATTGTAAAACAACAAGGTTCCCGGGAACCTACCCGATGCGAAGCATCGTGGAAGGGTGGGGTTCTTATTGGTTTTAATAAATTTTTATGTAATCTTTAAAGCCTATTTACTATTTTACTATTAATGTCATAACTTAAACAGCAAATAAAACTTCAAATATTAGTAAGACTTATGTGTAAAACTAGATATTTCACGTCATAGCAACTTATAAAGCAAATCTCCCAATACGTCATCTCGAGCGTGGTGAATCTAGCCCTAACTTTGTTTACAAGTAAACAAAGTAGGTCTGACGGGGTAATTGTATTATTTGATACAATATCTCTGAAAAATGCATAAAGTTCTATTATCATAAATAAACTTTACACATATATAAAACTAAATACTTCACGTCAGAATCTTTTGCAAAGAAATGCCCCCAACACGTCATCTCGACCGGAGTGTAACGGAGCGGAGAGATCTCACACTATTATTTGTTTGCAAATAATAGTAAGTCCTGCAAAGGACTTAAAAAATAAAACAGTTAAATATAATTACTATGTAAATTTTTGTACTTGATGTACTTATGATACATTTACATTTACCTGTAAACAAAAGTAGGTCTGACGAGATTATTACACTTATTAATTAAAGTAGGTTTTAATAAATTAATTATATAAGTTACATAAAAAAAGTATATTTGAAAACAAAAAATAATTATTCTATACGAGAACACTTTATAGCGTTAGAAATGCACTTGTATTTTTTTTTTTTTTGACTTTCATCATAAATTATAGACATTAAATATTAATTATGATATAATATCATAAAGAGACTTCTTATTGGAATTTTGGGCTTTTTTTCAATAAGAGTTAAGGGTCTTTTTTATGATTTACATTGAAAATATTAAGCTGTGTTTATTTACAATGTAAATTTAAAACGATTTTTATTTAAGTAAAATTTAAGGAAATCTTACTTAAAATTTTAGTATTTATTATGGAAGGAGCAATGGAAAATGAAGAAAAGGGAAATTATTAAGAAGATTGTATCTATGTTAATGATCTTCGCCCTAGTTGTGCCGATTGCGTCACAAGCTTATGCAGCACATCCGACTAGAGGAGTAGAAGTAAATGCTGATCACTCTAAATTGGATCAAGCTGTACAAGAAGCTAAAGCTTCAGGAGTTGATGTTCCACAAGAACAGACTCAAGATAAAGGAACTGCAAGTTCCAATTCAGAAGCAGATGCGAAATTGGCAGAAGTAAAGGCTGATTATGAAAATCAGATACAAAAAATTAAAGCAGCAAAATTAAAAATGGATGATTATATTGCTAAGAAAAAGGAATATGACAAATTAAAGAAAAAATATGACGAAGAATTAGCAAAATACAAAATCGCAAAGGAAAAATATGATAAAGAGTTAGAAGAATATAACAAGGCTTTGGAGGAATGGAAAAAGCATAAAGATGAAGAGGGATACTTGCCAGAACAACATGCACAAACTTTGATTTTTAAGTCAGAGCCAAATGCAAAGTTGGAGTTTGTAGGAGAGAAACCTTGGACAAAACAAGAATGGAATCATTATTTCACAAATGTTATAAAGCCAAAAATTGACCAACATCCAGCTAACGGCTATAATGATTTTATTTCAACAGAGCCACATGTAAATCCGCCAGAAAAGGAAAGAACAGTTTTACGTAAAGGGATACCACTTACTGTTAGATATACAAATCTACAAAATTCTTATTTTAAAGGTAAGAAAATATCCAAAGTGGAATATACGTATACATTAAAGGAAACAGGTATTTCAGGGTTAAATGATATGCTTGCTGCAATACACAGAGATCCAACAGTTACAATATATTATTTTAGTTTTTATAAAAATGCAAGCATTAATATGACTGCTAAGTTTTTCGATGAAAATGGTGAAGAGATGGATATGACGGGGGCTTTAGTTAGTTTTGCATCATTAAATCGTGGGACAGGAAAACCTTCAGAGGCTCCTATAGTAGCAAATAAACCTACTACAGAGAAAGTTTTGTCTTTTAATGGAAAGTTTTTGCCTATTAACGGTTCATCAATAACTGTGCAAGGTGAATCTGCATATTCACTTAATGACAATGAAAGCAAATCTAAAGGCTCAAAATTTGATGCTGCAGAATGGGATACAGAAAAATCACCATACAAATGGTATGGAGCTATTGTTGGAGAAGTTACAAAGTCTCGAATAAATTTAACTTTTGGAGCGGATGGAAGGGCGATTCCATGGTTTGCATTTAATTCAGATGTTAAAGCAAATGGTGTTCCAATTAAACCTGTTGAACCGACACCACCAACAGCACCGGAAGAACCGCAAAAGCCTGAAACAAATGTTAGTTACCATTATGATGTATTTTATGTAAAATCACAAGTAGAGAAAAATGTAACTAATGCAAATAACCAAGATATAAATAATAAAGTGGTAGATACAGGATCAGTAGTAAACTTTGAATTAAAAGCTTCTGATTTTCCAAAACATCATGAAGATATAAAATCACTGGTATTCACTGATACATTACCAGAAGGTTATCAACTTGATTTGGAAGGAACAAAAGCAAACAGTCCTGATTATGATGTAGAATATAATGAAGGCACAAGACTTCTTAAATTTACAGCTAAGACAAGTTTGTTAGAAAAGATAAATAAGGATCTTACAAAAGATGCTAAAGTTCCTTCACCAAAGATTACCGGTAAGGTAACAAAAGAAGGTACAAAATACGAAAACAAATTTAAAATTAGTATTAATAATGAATACGATGTAGAATCAAATCCGGTTAGAGTATTTACACCTACAAAACCTGTAAAAAATGTATTTGACAGTTCAGCACCACAAGTAAGTATAGATGGTGAAATTGTAAAAGCGGGACAAGAATTACTTTACAAAGTAACTTACAAGAACACAACAGGAAAAGATCAAAAAGTAGAAATAAAAGATGCTATTCCTGAACATACAACATATGTAGACGGGTCAGCAAGTGATGGCGGAGTTTACAAAGATGGAGAAATTACTTGGACAAAAGAAAAAGTAGCAGCAGATGAAACATTCGAAGTTACTTTCAAAGTAAAAGTAGATGAAAACGCAGGTGGAAACACTGTCAAGAACAAAGCAAATGTATTAGAAGGAAATAACAAGTTTGAAACAAACGAAACAACAAATCCTGTATCTACAAAACCTGTTAAAGATGTATTTGATAGTAAAAATGATAAAGTAAGTATAGACGGTAAGGAAGTAAAAGCCGGACAAGAACTACTTTACAAAGTAACTTACAAGAACACAACAGGAAAAGATCAAAAAGTTGTAATTAAAGATGCTATACCTGCACATACAAAATATGTAGAAGGTTCTGCTGATAACAACGGTGTTTATGAAAATGGAGTAATCACTTGGACAAAAGAAAAAGTGGCACCTGGAGAAACATTTGAAGTTACATTTAAAGTAAAAGTAGATGAAAATGTAAATGGTGAAGTAATTAAGAATAAGGCAAATGTATTAGAAGGAAACAATAATTACGAAACAAACGAAACAACAAATCCTACACCTAAAAAACCTGGAAAAGAAATACCTAGAACAGGATTTGGAGCAAATACTGCATTATACACAGCTTTATTGGGATTATCAACTGTTGCACTTGGTGGATTTAGAATCAGATACAAGAAAAAGAATAATAAATAAGTTATAAACTGGTAGATTCATTTTAATAAGTGGATTAGAAATATTTATATTCTTAAAATATAATAATATTTGATGAAAGAGATTGGGATGTAAAAATCCCAATCTTTTTTTGCATGTTTTTGGATATACTCTAATGGGTCAAAATTCTGAAAATAAACTTAAAATATTAATAAGATTTATGTGTAAAACAAAATGTTTTACGTCATAGCAACTTATAAAGCAAATCCCCTAAAGCCTCATTATAACGAGGTTTTCTTGGTTGATGTATCTGCGATACATTTACTTTTGCTAAAGCAAAAGTATGAGATCTTTCGACTTCGTTTCACTTCGCTCAAGATGACGTGTACGGATGAACACTTTGATTAATGGCTAGACATTAAAAGCAAATAAACTTCAAATGGTATTTAAAAATTTTATATTAAACAAAATAACTCATGTCATAGTACTTTGTAGATAAATACCCTCAATACGTTATCTCGAGCGTAGTCAATTTAGTCCTAACTTTGTTTACTTGTAAACAAAAGTAGGTCTGACGGGATAATCGTACTGGAGATTTCATAAAGCTCCATTATAATGAGGTTTTTTTGGTTGATGTATCTGCGATACATTTACTTTTGCTTGAAATCAAGCAAAAGTATGAGATTTCTCCGTTTCGCTTACGCTACAGTCGAAATGACGTATAATAGAAATTGCTTTGATTAGTAGCTTAACGTGAGTAGTAAATAAACATCATAATTGATAATTATTTAAAAATTTCATATAAAATAAAAAAACTCACGTCAAGTATTTTGAAGAGAAATACTCCTAACACGTCATCTTGATTGTAGTGTAAGCGTAATGAAACTAGCCATAACTTTATTAAAAGTTGCATATAAAACAAAATAATTCACGTCAGAGTACTTTGCAAAGAAATGATTCCTGACACGTCATCTCGACCGAAATGAGTGAAACGAATGAAGCGAATCTAGCCCTAACTTTGTTTACTCGTAAACAAAAGTAGGTCTGACGGGGTAATTGTATCATTTGATACAATAACTATGGAGATCTCATAAAGCTCTATGCTTATGAAAAAATTTTTCATAGTCGGATTTGATCAAAGATTTGAACAATCTTTGCGTCAGACCTACTATTGATTGTTTACAAGTAAACAATAAAAGTTAGGGCTAGATTGACTACACTTCACTAAGTTTCGTTTCGGTCGAAATGACGTGTACAGGCAAATATTTCGTTTAGTGGTAGACGTGAACGGGAAATAAACTTTATATATTATTAAAAATTATATAAAAAGTAAAATGTTTTATTTCGTAGTAAACATAAAAAAAGAAGGTATTTCAACCTTCTTTTACTCTTTTATAACGGTTTTTTCTTTATTTGTCCCATATTTCTTGGAAAATTATCCGGTGTTTTTCCTATCTTTTTAATAATCAAAATATTTCTTTCTGAAATCTCTCCGTTTTGCTCGATTTTAAAATTCAATACATTCTCCAATTTGCAATTTAATTTTTTAAGTGCATTTTTTGAAGTTTCAACTTCTTCAAGATATGAAGGTCCTTTCATTGCAAGAAATAGTCCATTTACTTTTAAAAATGGAATTGTAAATTCCAAAAGTAAAGATAGGGAAGCAACTGCTCTTGAACTCACTATATCAAAACTTTCTCTAAATCCGTCTTTTTTTCCAACTTCTTCTGCACGTCCGTGAATAGCTTTTATATTTTTTAAATTCAAATCTTCGATTACGATATTTAAAAACTTAATCCTTTTATTTAAACTATCTAACATTGTTACTTTTAAATTTTCATTATATAGTTTAAGTGGAATTGCAGGGAAACCTGCACCAGTTCCTACATCTAAAACAGTTTTATCGTCATCAAAAAGTCCAGTTTTTGTAAGCAATAGACAATCTAAAAAATGTTTTGTATTCATAGCTTCTTCATCTGTAATAGCTGTTAAATTTATTTTTTCATTCCATTCCAGAATTAATTTTTTGTAAATTTCAAACTTTTCCAAAGCTATATTACTTAAAATAATATTTTCTTTTTGAGTTAAACTTTTTAAATTATCCATTTTTTCTCCTTTGAGTTTCAAGATGAATAAGCAAAACATTTATATCTGCTGGACTTACTCCTGAAATTCTACTTGCTTGTCCTACTGTTTCAGGTCTGAATTTTGCAAGTTTTTGAACTGCTTCAATTCTAAGTCCAGATAGGGAATTATAGTCGATATTTTCAAGTTTTTTGTTTTCAAGTTTTTTAAATGCCTCTATTTGTTGACTTTGTTTTTCTATATAACCCTCATATTTAATCATCGTTTGAACTTGCATTTTTATTTCTCTATCCAAAGGTTCACGAGTTGTGTCTAAATCCTTAATCATCTCATAGTCAAGCTCAGGTCTTTTTATTAAATCATAAAGGCTTACTGCTGTTTTAAGTTTCATACTTCCCAAGTCTTCTAAAGCCTTATTTGTATTTTCCTTTGGGGTTAAGATAGAAGACTTTAATCTATTTATTTCATTTTCAATTAAAGTCTTTTTATTTAGGCATTTTTCGTAACGTTCTTTAGTTGCCAAACCTATATTATAGCTCATTTCCGTAAGTCTTAAATCTGCATTATCTTGTCTTAAAGAAAGTCTGTATTCAGTTCTTGAAGTCATCATTCTATAAGGCTCATCAGTTCCTTTTGTAATTAAATCGTCGATTAAAACTCCTATATAGGCATCACTTCTGGTAAGAACAAAAGGCTCTTTTCCTAAAATATTCATTGCTGAATTTATTCCTGCGATAATACCTTGACTTGCAGCTTCTTCATAACCGGAGCTTCCATTAATTTGACCTGCAAAGAAAAGATTTTTAATATCCTTATGCTCTAAAGTAGCCCTTAAAATAGTCGGATCAATACAATCATATTCAATTCCATAAGCAGGACGCATTATCTTAACATTTTCAAGTCCTAAAATGCTTTTATACATCTGCTTTTGAACTTCAAGGGGAAGAGTACTGCTGACACCTTGAACATACATTTCAGAAGTATCCAAACCTTCAGGTTCGATAAAAACTTGATGTTCGTCTTTTTCATTAAAACGTACGATTTTATCCTCAATAGAAGGACAATATCTTGGACCTACACCCTTTACAATTCCTGCATACATAGGACTTCTATGAAGATTTTGCTCAATTATCTTTTTAGTTTCCAAAGTTGTATAAGTTAAAAAACAATCTTCTTTATGATTTCCTATATCTTTTCCCTCATTCATAAAGGAAAATGGAATTATATTGTCATCTCCTTTTTGGATATCCATTTTTGAATAGTCAATGGAGTCTCTATGAACTCTTGCAGGAGTACCTGTCTTGAAACGTCTAAGTGGAATACCTAAATTTCTCAAACTATCACTTAAATAAGTAGAGCATTTCCAGTTGTTTGGACCACTTTCATAACAGTTTTCTCCAATTAAAATCATAGATTTAAGATAAGTTCCCGTACAGATAATAACTGCCTTTGCAGGAAAGATTTCATTTGAAGTTGTTAAAACTCCTGTTATTTCATTGTTTTCAGTTAGAATTTCCTTAACTTCTGCTTGAATTAAATCTATATTTTTTTCGTTTTCTAAAACTTTTTTCATTTCAGTATGGTACATCTTTTTATCTGCTTGAACACGTAAACTGTGAACCGCAGGACCCTTTGAAGTATTTAACATTCTGGATTGAATAAAAGTCTTATCTATATTTATCGCCATTTCTCCGCCTAGAGCGTCAATTTCACGAACTAAATGGCCTTTTCCCGTACCGCCAATATTTGGATTACAGGGCATATCTGCGACTGAATCCATGCTTATTGTAAGAATTGCTGTCTTAAGTCCAAGTCTAGCGCTTGCAAGACCTGCTTCACAACCGGCATGACCTGCTCCGATTACAACAACATCATATTTTTCATCTATAAAATTTGTCATTTTTTCTCCTTAATAAAAATCTACATAAATATACATACTATATTTTACCACAAAATTGTAAAAATTTCATAAAAATATACAAAAAAAGAACTCAAAGAGTCCTTTTTGAAATATGGGGGAGAAGATTTAATTATTGATGTATCGTAGATACATTGATATGAAATTTTCATACTAAATGGAGTTTTAGAAAATTTACATAGCAGTCATATTTAACGGTTTTATTTTTTATGTCCTTAGCAGGACTTACAATTATTTGTAACAAATAATTGTAGTGAGATCTCTCCGCTTCGTTTCGCTTTGCTCCACTCCGGTCGAGATGACGTGTTAGGAGACATTTCTTTTCGGAGCTTATATGACGTGAAGAATTTTGTTTTCAATACAATTTATTAAATAACATTTGAAGTTTATTTACTTTTAAAGTCTAGCTATAAAACGAAGTATTCCCATTACACGTCATTTCGAGCGGAGTCGAGAAATCTCATACTTTTGCCATAGCAAAAGTAAATTTATCTACGATACATCCCATTGGTATCTAAACACTACAACTCTCTAATATCTAGCTCATTTTCTATAAACTTAACTTTAAGTTTTTTCTTTGCTATTTTATAATACTCTTTAACTGTGTCTTCTTTTATTTTCATTTTCTCAGCAATTTCTTTATTTTTTAAATTTTCATAAAATTTGCATTCTATAACCTCTCTTTGCTTTTTGGGGAGAGTGGACACAATTTCTCTTATCTTTTTATTCAACTCATTTGTTTCAACATCTCTTTGTATATCTGTATTTTCATCAACAATAAGCTCCAAAATTTCAATTGTCTCATCATCTTTTGTTTGATATATTTTAGTATATGTCTTTTCAATTTCTTTTTTTCTTTTAAAAAATTTTTGCATATAAAAAAATTTTAATTGATATTTTAAATAACATTCAAGTGAAACTTTTCCACCGTCTTTATAGCTTTCCAAAAGCTCCAAAATTTTTACAACTCCGTCTTGATATGCATCTTCATAGCTTATGTAATTGGCAAAATACTTTTTAATACTCGCTTTTATCAAAGGGCTAAAGTCTTTTATGATTTTTTCTCTGTCGTACATCTTTCCTCCTGATATGACTAGATATGACGGTATTTTCAGTTGTTGGGTTAAGTTTACTAATTCTTGATATAATTATACTACTAATTTAACCTTAAGTCAATTATAAAGTTACTAAAATTTATATTATTTATATAAAGTATCTTTATAAGTTACTTAAATACTTGACTATAATTCATAAATATATTATTATTAATTATATTAAATAGTATGTAAGGAGAGTTATATGAAAATAATAATAGGTAATGATCACTCTGCAGTTGAAATGAAAAATGAATTAGTAAAATTTTTAGAAGAATTGGGACATGAAGTTATAAATGTAGGAACAGATGGAACTGAAAGTGTGGATTATCCACTTTTTGGACAAGCTGTTTGTAAAAAAGTTTTAGAAAATAAAAATTCTTTAGGAATTGCAATTTGTGGAACAGGAATTGGGATTTCAATAGCTTGTAATAAAGTAAAAGGAATTCGTGCAGGTCTTTGTAGTGAAAGTTTTTCAGCTAGAATGACAAGAAAACATAATAACGCAAATGTTCTATGCTTGGGGGCAAGAGTTACCGGAATTGAACTTGCAAAAGACATTGTAAAAACTTTTATTGAAGAGAACTTCGAGGGTGGTCGTCATCAAAAAAGAATAGATATGTTAGAAGAAAAATAGGAGATTTTATGAAAATTGCTGTTATAGGCTGTGGAAGATGGGGAAGTTTCATAGCTTGGTATTTAGATAAAATAGGAAATGAAGTTACTTTATACGGAAGAGAAACTTCAGAAAAGATGAAAAACTTTTTAGAGAATAGGAAAAATAATTTTCTTGAACTTCCAAAGTCAATTTCTTTAACAACAAATATAAATGATGTTTTCGATAAAGATTTAATTATCATTTCAGTTGGAACACAAGGCTTAAGGGATTTATTAAATGAAAATAAAGCACTTTTTAGAGAGAAAAATATTCCAATTATCCTCTGTATGAAGGGAATTGAAATAAAGACAGGTTTTACTCCTACGAAAATTGTAAAAGATATTCTAGGAGAAAATTACTCTTGTGGTGCTTGGATTGGACCGGGACATGTTCAAGACTTTACAAATGGAATTCCGAATTGTATGGTAATTGATTCGGACGATAGGGAATTGGTTAAAAAATTAGTTGATTCTTTTTCTAGTAATTTAATCAGATTTTACTATGGAACTAATCTTTTGGGAAATGAAATCGGGGCAGCTTCAAAAAATGTAATAGGTATCGCTGCAGGAATGCTTGACGGATTTAATTTAAGCTCATTAAAAGGAGCTTTGATGTCAAGAGGAACGAGAGAAATTGCAAGACTTATTGAAAAAATGGGTGGAGATAAAAGCTGTGCATACGGACTTTGTCATCTTGGAGATTATGAAGCTACTGTTTTTTCCGAATTTAGTAATAATAGAAAATTTGGCGAAAAATTTGTAAAGGGCGAAAGTTTTGAAAAACTTGCAGAGGGTTATTACACAACGAAGGCATTAATGGACTTATCCGAAAAGTATGATGTTGAATTGCCTATAACAAATGCAGTTTATGAAATAATATATAATAAAAAAGACCCAAAAGAAATTTTGGACAATCTTTTTAAAAGAAGTATAAAAATGGAATTTTAAGGAGAAACTATGTTACCGTTAATTTTAATTCCTTTACTTTTATGTCTTTTTAACATCTATCGTAGACTAACTTGTATCATAAAAGTAAAGTTTACAAAATTTACATTAATGACTCTTATAATCGCATTAGCTCTTATGCTATTTGCAGGATATAAATTAAAAAATGACTTAGTGGGCTATATAATTGTTTTATCTTGGTGGCTAGCTTTCTTTACAAGCATTGTAAGTGCTGGAATAAGTGAAAGAGGGATTATTCACCCATGGCAATTAGTTGCAAAGCTATACAGATGGGATAGAATAAGAAGTTTTTCTATTGAAAAAAAAGAAAAAACCATAATGGTAAACTTTAAAATCTTTAGAGACTTAAGACAAGAATACGACAAAAGCGACCTCGATAAAATCAAAAAAATCGCTAAAAAGAATAAATTGATATAGAAAAATCACAAAAAATACATTTTTTTGTGATTTTTTTACATATTAGTGGGTATATATGACAGGTATCACTTGAGATTGATAGGCGAATACATTATTATATTATAGGAAGTGTAGAAAATTTGAGCTTTTGTTTATAATTAATTATTTATTACGAAATAAACCTTTAATTGTTTTTAAGCTCATTTTTTATATAAAAAATTTTTTAAGGAGTAGAGCTACAATTTATGAAAAAATCAAAATTATTAGTCTTTATTTTACTGTTTAGTTTTGTAATCAATTTTTTACCTAAACAAGCTCTGGCAAATGAAGATAAACCGCCGGAAAATAAAAATAAGGTAGTAGAAGAAAAAAAGGAACTTGTAGTAAAAAAAGAGGGAACCGACAAAGAAATATCGGATAATGGAAAAAGTGTAAAAAGAAGAGATGTTGAACAAACAAAATTATTTGATATTATGAAATCAGCTGTTGTCGAAAAAGATAAGTCAATAACTGTTACAACAACAATTAAACCAAAGCAAATTTACAATGGTGCAGATGTTATTATTCTTTTGGATACATCTAAAAAAATGACAGAAGAATCTAAAAAAAGTGCAAAAGAAAGTATTAAAAAAATAGTTAAGACTCTTTTAGAAGACGATATGCACAAAAATCTTAATTCAGTACGTTTAATCAGTTTTCATCGTCAAATTAAGGATTCAGTTGAGTTAAAACCTTCAAATGTTGAACAAATGGTAGAAAAAGCATTTGAAGAAGCTAAAAATAACTACAACTATGGTGTAAGTATGCAAGCGGCTATACATAAAGCCGAAAATATTTTTGATAAAGAAAAAAATAACGGTAAGTGTCAACATATTGTACTTATGTCTCAAGGAGAAGCGACTTTCAGTTATGATATAAAAGACAAGGAAAAAGCTAGAACTACAACAGTCAAAGGGGATACTGTTGTAGGTGAAAGTCCGTTTTTCCCATGGCCATTTTATGTTGAAAAAACATTTAAAAAAGCTAATATGATTAAAGATTTTAAAGCTTTTATAAAATTGTTGAACATACTTGGAATTCATAATTTTGATAATATAAAAGATAACCTTGGTCTAGCTGATTATTTAAAACTTTTTGGATTGGATTCCGTTTTTGACTATATAAAACTAAAAGAATTTGAAAGCAATAATTTTGATTCTTCAAACTTTGATTACTCCAAGACTGTTGGAGAGGGATACCATAATCACAGTTATCAAAGAATTAATGTTGTAAGTAAGGAAATTCCGTTTAAAAAGACTATTATGGCTGCTTTGAGAAGCAAAATAGAAAAAGAAAATGCCGGAGAAGTTGAAAAAATACTTAATAAAGCAACTGTAAAAGTGATTGAAACTGCATTAGATACTATTTTCTACCAAAGAGAATATGTATTCTATAATCACAATTTATCAGCACAAGGCGAAGCGAAAATAGCTAAAAATAAAAAAATAAGTTTTTATTCCGTAAATGTTACTGATAAAAGTGATAAGAAAAAAGCGGAATTGGAAAAATATTTAAGAGATATGTCTGAAAATGGAAAATTTTTAGATACTAATGACAGTAAATTAGCTGATAAATTTAAAGACGTATTAAAAGAAATTTTCATAGAAGATAAACTTCATAAGGATTATGAAGCTGAAATCCTTGAAAAAGACGGTAATGCTACATTCAGTAAAGCTGGAGGCTTTATATTTTCATATCCTCCTAAAGTTAATTGGACTTTAAATGCAGAAGATATAAAAAATGCTTTTGAAAAAGATATACCTTTAAAATTAGTTTATAAACTAACACCTAAAAAAGATGTAGGTACAGCTGACATCACATTAGCAGAATCTACTGCAAAATATAAGATAAATGATGATAGACAAAAAAGTGAAAATGCAGGAAAGTTATTATTAAAACTTCAAGATGTCATTATTGAATCAAATGTAGTTGATGAAACAGAAGATACTCAAAGCGGATCAAGCGGCTCTTATCCTAATGGAAAGGACTTAACAACTGTTGAAGATACTAAACCGGAAGGAAATAAAAAAGAAAATAATAATAAAGAAGATAACAAACAAAAACCTAATGATGTAAATAAAAATCAAAAGGCTAAAGTTCATAAAGAAAAATCATCTAAAATACCTAAAACTGCAATTGCAGGATCTTCTACATTGCTATTGACAGTTGGACTTCTAGGAATGTATATTTCTAAAAGAAGAAATGGTAAATAAGATTAATTAAATAAAAGAAATTTAAAAGGAGTGAAAATTTTCACTCCTTTATTTTTTATTCTGTTTTTCTATATATTCATATAATTTATATAAAAAATTTAAGTATTTTTCCATTATATTTTGTGTTATATTTTCAGAATATATAAATTGTTTATAAAAATCAATATATTTTTGAGATTTTTCGATGATTTTTTGAGATTTTTCAATTTTTTCAATAGTTTCATCATAATTTATTATATATATCATTCTAGTATAGTACTTAGAAAGGATAAAAAATTTATGCGAATTATGAAAGAAATCTTTAAACATATTTAATTTAGAAAAATTTTCATATTTTAGTGATGTAATAAAAATGTTTTTAATTAATCTGAAATACTCGGTGTTTTCAAAACTATTATAATTACTAACTTTTTCAGTATCATATTTTAAAATATATTTATATTGATTGTAAATTGTTCTATCACTATTAATATATTCAAAAAATAATCCGTTTATTATTTTTTCTAAAAAATAAATAAATATTGATAGTCTTGTTCTTAATAAATTATCATCTTTTATTATTAGAACTATCTCTTCTAAATAGGTGTTTAATGCTATAATATATTCCCATTTCAAATATTTTTCATCTTCATCAAAGAAAATTTTAGCTTTTTTATAGTCTATATCTGTATAATTGAAGTATTCCTTGATTTGTATATATTCTTCTGAATAATTATTCTTAGAAAAATAATTTTCAAAATAAAATTTGTTACAAAATAAATTAGTTTTTTGACAAATAGAAGAATCACAAGGGTATTCAAAATTAGAAACATTTGAATAAACATTAGATAAATGTTTTAGTAAATCAAAAAAATCATTGTTTTCTATTTCTGTAAAAACACTATGATATTTCAAGTTGGCGCTGTCTCGTACTTTAGTAAAATAAGTTATACTTTGATATATTTTTTTATATAATTCATAATCTAAAAATTCTATAGTCCTAATAATTAAAAAATCCTCTTTATTTAAATAAGTACTATTTATATCATATATTATAAAATTTAAAAATTTTATAAAATGTCTATTATTATCAAATTTTGAAGCGATAATTTTTAAAATTTTTTCTATATTTGTATCTTTAAAATTTTTTATCCTTTTTTCATAATAATTACCATAAATACAATTTTTTAAACAAGAGTAGAATACATATTGTTTATCTGAAACATGTATTTTAGGGACAATGATTTCTTGGCTTATTATTTTTTCAATATATTTTGAATCTATTTTACCAGTTCTAAATACTTTTTTTAACCTATTTTTATCATAAGCCACAATATAAGTAATATTTCGTAACTTAAATAACGTTCCAATAAGAGTAAGCAAAAACAATACATTATCAGAATTCATTCTATCTAAATTATCTATAATAAAAATTAACCTTTTATCAAATTTTTCTAGTTTTTCTTCTAAATCAGCTTTAATTTTTTTATATTCTGTGTAATCATCAATTCTATTTTCAAAAAAGCTTCCAATTCCTTTACCAATATATGGAATATTTGTTGTTATATTGATAAGGGCATTTTGAACTTTTTTTCTTTTAAAATATCCAATATTTTCTCCTAAATTTTCCATTATTGTATTATACATTGCTAAAATTAGTGCATCTTGAGATTTAATCGCCCATGGATCAAAATCATCAATTATAATGAATTTATCTTTAAATTCATTATTTAAAATTTTATTTTTTGTTAATTCAATAATACTACTTTTTCCACTTCCCCATTCTCCAACAACTCCAATAGTGAAACAATCTGAACGCTCTTTAAAATTAGTGATTGAATCATATAGATTATTAACAATAGGTGTTCTTCCAAATAAATCATGTTCAATTTTATCACTATCTTCAATTTTCAAATTTTTTAAATCTTTATCATTGAAATTTCCAGTATAAATATCCCATAAAGTATATGTGTTTTTTTTGATTTCTTTATTTGATTTATTTAAATTGTAATTATTTTGATTTATTTTTTCTGCTATCAATACAAAACAATACAGTATAAATGAAATACTGAATGTTATACTAAAGACAAAAAACAAACATTTATTAATTTTTTCATTCAGATATAAATAAAGAGGTAATATTATAAATAAAGAATTTGATAAACAAATAGTGATAATTATATATTTTTTTATAAAAAAGTTAATATATTTATAAAATAAAAATTTTTCAATAATGTATATAAATAAAAATACTATGATTATAATATAAAGTTCTAGAGGTATTTTTTTTATTTGTTTAACAATAGTTTTTATAAAATCTGTATCTTTAAATAAGTAATATAATATAGATGATAAAATTACAAAAAAACTTATTATTTTAAAATACTTAAAGTACTTTTTGAATTGTCTTCTATTTTCTTTTTCCTTATCCATAACTCTCTCCCTTACAATAATTTTTAACATTTAAACATATGATTATTATATCATAATTCTATTTTGATAATTATATTTAGGTTATTATGATGAAATAATTATAGCTTTATCATAAGGCATAAACCCATAATTATTATATCATAAAGGATAGTTTTATTAAACTTAAATTTAGGCATAAAAAAGGTAGCATTTGATTTGCTACCTATATATACATTATTTAAAACATATGGAAAATCATATACAAGATATGTGCTGCAACTCCGGCAACTAATCCACCAATTGTATGGCTGATTAAGGCTTTTCCTGTTGCTTCTTTTGTTCCAAGTGCATCCATCATTGCGATGTGAGTTGAGATATATCCACTCCAGCACATGCAGATTGCAGTGAATACTGCTATGTCGTTTCCGGAAACTTTTCCTACTGCTGCCATTTTTGCAACTGTTCCGATTGCTGCTCCTGTTGAGCCTAATGCAGTTATTGGGACTGCTATTGCTTCCGGAGAACTGAAACCGAATAATGGACTAAGTATGAAAGATAACTTTGACCCAATCCAAGGAAGAATACCAACACCTTCGTTAGCTGCTCCGGTATAAACCCCTTCAGCTCCCGGACCATTTGTAAGTATAATAACTAATGTACAGATTATTACAACTCCCGGAATAATTGAAAGTCCCATATCAACTCCAACTTTTCCTCCATCAAGGATAGCTTGAATAAATCTTGAACCGGCACTTCCTTCTCTAACTACTCTTGAATTTTCCGGAATTTCAACACTTGATTTTACTTCAACAAATTCAGTAGTTCCGTACATTTTTTTAGTAGCATGCATCATAAGTCTAACAGATACGATACTACCTATAACAGCTCCCAAGTTACCGATTAAGGCACTTGTAATGGCACCTTCAACATTAAGTCCCATCATTGTAGTTGTAGTGATAAGTCCCATACCGAATGCTGTTCCAAGATTTGTAAGAGCCGGCATTTGATATTTTTTGAAATAACGTCTAAAGTTATCATCGTGAGCTAATGTTAAGATAGCCGGATTATCTGAAAGATAACAGTTTAACATGCCTAAAGAGGATGCTCCCGGCAAGTCGTAAATAGGTTTCATAATTTTTGACAGTAGCTTATTTACAAGAGCTATTACTCCGAATTCTGAGAATAGACCTGAAATTGCTCCAGCCAATACAGCAATTGCCATTAAATAAAGACATACATTCATAAGTAAATCAAAACCTGTATTCATCATGGTTTTAATCATATTTATTCCGCCCATTTTTCTACCGATCAAAATAAAAAATGTTAGAAATAAACCGAGACATAGGAAGTTTTCCAATCCAATATCTTTTTTGAATCTTCCAATATTCTTTTCTTCCAATTCAATATACCTCCGATAAATAAATACTGAAGTTATTTTAACATAAAAGGTATAAAAAAACAATGGAAAAAACAGTTTTCTGAAAATTTTTTAACTAAATGTTTTTTGATATATTTATTGATTATTTTTACTGATATATAAGGTGGATTACTCATATTAGTGATTTGTTTTTTAAAGTGCCATAACGTGAGTTATTTCTTTATAATATACAATTTAATATACAATTTTTATATTTCATTGAAGTTTATTTACTGTTAACGTCTGGCTATTGGACGAGAGTTATTCTCTTATACGTCATCTCGACTGGAGTGAAACGGAACGGAGAGATCTCATAGTTTTACTTGTAAACAAGCAAAACTAAATGTATCACAGATATATCGATATGAAATTTTCATACTAAATGGAGCTTTAGAAAATTTACATAGTAATTATATTTAACTGTTTTATTTTTTAAAGTCCTTTACAGGACTTACTATTATTTGCAAGCAAATAATAGTGTGAGATCTCCAGAGTTATTGTATCAAATGATACAATAACCCCGTCAGACCTACTTTTGTTTACAAATAAACAAAGTTAGGGCTAGATTCACTCCGGCCGAGATGACGTGTTAGGGGCATTTCATTGCAAAAGATTTTGACGTGAAGTATTTAGTTTTGTATATAATTTTTAATAATATATGAAATTTATTTATGATAATAGAACTTTATGAGTTTTCCAGAGTTATTATATCAAATGATACAATAACCTCGTCAGACCTACTTTTGTTTACGAGTAAACAAAGTTAGGGCTAGATTCACTCCGGTCGAGATGACGTGTTAGGGGCATTTCATTGCAAAAGATTCTGACGTGAAGTATTTAGTTTTGTATATAATTTTTAATAATATATGATATTTATTTACTACTAAATTTAGGCTTTTAATCGAAGCTTTATCCTTATAATATAAAAATCTCCAACAAAAAAACGACTGAAATCAGCCGTTTATATTAAAAATAGTCCGAATCCTATTATTAAAAGCAGTTTTGCAATTGCATAAGTAAATGTGGTACAGATATTGAAAAATCTGTTGCTTTTTATAAATGATACAAAGAAAAATAGTGAATTTGAAATCAAGAAAAAATTACTTCCAAAAACTAAATACCATACTCCGCTTTTATAATTCGAAATTACCGTTAGTATTGCTAAAATGCAAAGTAAAGCATTTAAAAATGCAATGATATAGAGAAAAATTATATCTTTCTTGAAATATTCACTTGCATATTCATAGGATATTATAACTTCAAAAAATACAAGTCCAAAATACAATATCATTATTAGTATTGTTAGCAAATAATTTAAGTTTACAATTCTTATAAATGTTATAAGTTTTATGACATATAAAATCATCCCTATACAAGATAAACTTAAACCTAAGATTATATTCCTTTTATTCTTTTTTGTAAGCAAAATATCTCCAATCCAAAATGAAAAAATTGCAAGATATATTAAAATATTATGATTTTTAAATCTTAATAGATAAAATAATGCTAACAATGGCATTAAAAGTACATTGAAAAAATTTCTTTCCGTAGTCTTTTTTTGTAATATCATATATAAATTACCAATGGTAAATATTGTATAAATAAATAAAATTATGTACGAAAAAATTTCGAGTAATCCGTTGTTCATATTGCCTCCAAATCTCTTAGTGTCAACTATTTTAACACAAAATACCACTTCATACAAGTTAAAGGAATAACAGATAAACCTTATCCCCCCTTTTTTTAGAAAATTTTTATTATATAAGTGTAAGGCTTACAAAATAAATAAAAAGGAGAAAAGATATGGCTAAAAAGTATTTAAAGGTTAGTTTTAATCTTGCTAATTCTAAAAAGAGAAGTGTGACTGTTAAAAACGTTCAAAGTGAAACTTCTGATGAAAATTTAAAGAAATTAGGAGAATTCGTTGAAAAATTTATTGACGGTACAAAAAAAGAAACAATTAAAGTCGTAGAAACAACTTTAGAATAGGAGGTAAAGTATGAAAAAGACATTGAGTATGACTCTAATATTAGAAGATGGGAAAAATATGGCATTTACAATTTCAAATATTAAAAATATGTCAGCTGATGAAGCGGCTGATATTATAAAAACTTTTGATTATAAGTCAGTTTTGGCTAAAGATAATTTAAAAGTTACAGGAATTAAAAAGGCTAATATTATTTCAACAAGCTATGAAGAAATAACAGTAATCTAGTGGAAAAAGACCTTTGGGTCTTTTTTTGCTAAAGATAGGAGGTAAAAATGGAAAATATAATTTCAAGTATTTCAAATGTAGGCTTTCCTGTTGTGCTGTCCGTGTTTTTATTGCTTAGGTTTGAAAAGAAGATTGACGAACTTACAAAGGCTATAAATGAATTAGTTGTTAAACTTAAATAGGAGTTTTTATGATAGATATTGAAAAGGCTATAAAGTGGTTTGAAAACAGAAAAGGCAAGGTTTCTTATTCCATGCAAAATAGGAATGGATCTTCCAGTTATGATTGCTCATCTTCCGTATATTATGCACTTAGGAGTGCAGGTGCAAAAAGCAATGGTTGGACTATTGATACAAAACACGAACATTCATGGCTTACAGAGAACGGTTTTGAAAAGATTACGGACAATCTTCCTTGGAATGCCAAAAGAGGAGATATTTTTATCTGGGGAAAAAAGGAAAATAATAGTTCAAGTTTTGGACATACCGGAATTTTCATTGACGAAAATAGAATTATTCACTGTAATTATTCTGCAAATGGAATTTCTGTGGATAGTCACGATAAACTCTGGGTTTATGCGGGCAGACCGCATTATTTTGTATATAGATTAAAAGAATTTCAAGATGAAGGAGAATATATGGAGCTTTTGGATATAAAGAGCAAGATTAAAGGCTATTATTCAATCGATAGTTTGCCTTGGTTTTGTGAAGATAAAAGTATGATTGGAACGACTCAAAATCATCAAGGAGAAGAAGTAACTTTAACTAGAAAATGGGGAAGTTACTATTATGTAAAGGAATTAAAGGGCTGGGTCGATTACAGAGCTTTTATAAATGAAAAAGCGATAAGAGAAGTTGCAAAAGAAGTAATTCAAGGAAACTGGGGCAATGGTGAATTAAGACGTGCAAGGCTCGAAAATGCAGGATACAATTATGAGGAAGTACAAAAGGAAGTCAACAGATTATTAAAAAGCAAATAGTATTTACATTATAAAAGACAATTAATGGATAGTTACCGTTAATTGTTTTTTTGTTGTAAAATATATTGAGTTTTAATTTTTTTACCATATTTATAAAGATAATTTGAAGTTTATTTACTATTAACGTCTGGCTATTGGACGAGAGATATTCTCTTTATACGTCATTTCGACTGTAGCGTTAGCGAAATGGAGAAATCTCATACTTT